>Ga0209123_1000272_pt1 | contig 73677 bp, 59 predicted proteins | sample BarGraIncu00431A_FD_184500 | JGI IMG/M metagenome (GOLD analysis project Ga0209123, IMG submission 184500) | Arctic peat soil microbial communities from Barrow, Alaska, USA - Barrow Graham LP Incubations 004-31A (SPAdes) (version 2) | ecosystem: Environmental > Terrestrial > Soil > Wetlands >... | reverse complement strand
TAACAGTGGGGTTTGGTCGAGCGATGATGTTTGCAATGACACTAGACAAAGTGGATATGCTTTCATTGCTGCTTGACTTAAGGCCTGTGGCAAACCTATCAAGGCAAACCCTCGACACCTTATTATTTGAATCTGTATCTTTGCCACGACCGCGCTGCCTGGAGTTATTGCTTAAACGTGGAGCACCAATTGATTTCCCGGACGAAGCCGGATACACAGTTATGATGCGTGCAATGGACGCTCAGGATTATGATCTAGCGGAATGGCTCCTTCTACGCGGTGCATCGATTCACGTTGTGGCTGGAGGCGGCATGACGCCGGCGTACTCGGTACAATACGATCTGAAAAAATTTAAGGTTGGCAGCCCGACCTACAATAAAGTGCTGCATTTCAAGATGTTGATGGAAGAACGGGGAGCAGTTTCCCCAGCCTTGAGCCCTGCTGAGGTACGAGCAAAGCGCGGCCAACGATAAAGACTGAGCGAGATTGGGAGGGCAAACTGATGGGTAGTATCCGGTGCGGAATCCTGACCATACTAGGACTCACTATTATGCTCGTTACAAGCGTAAGCGGTGCCACGGTATTCAAACTGGAACCTGCTCAGTATTACTTCGCTGATTTTAAAACGTCTGCTTTGCTGAACTCGGCATTGACTGGGGATACAATAAGCAAAAAACAGTCTAATCAGACGGCTCGCGATATATTCCTTCAGAGACTTGTTGCTGCCTTCTCTCGTGACATTCCGAGTTTCGCGGCCTGTGATTGGGAAGATCGCAAATCTTTCCTGTCTGAAGCGGTCTTGTTGGCGGAGAGCAAAGGTTTCCAGACAGAGCAAGGTCTGGCTTCCTATGCCCTTGCCGTGTGGTGGCTGGGGGTGGATTTTGAGGAGAAGAGCCAAGCTCTCCAATCTCTCATGGAACGCACCTACCCTGAGGTGCGCAAGGTCCAGGCGATGAACGAGTGGGTCAATGCGATGATCGGCCGCCCGGAAAGTGTGGCCGCCGCCGATGAAGCCTTGAAGCAGGGATTGAGGCTTACTGAGCCTTGGGGGCCTCCTTCCCAGCCTTGAGCCTGCTGAAGTGCGTGCAAAGCGCGGCCAACGATTAGCACTGAGTGCGATTGGACGGAGCGAGCTGATGGTAGTATCCGGCAGAAATATCCAAACTATGCCTTTCTTGATTCGCAGGGTAATAGTTGGTATGATGAACTATCATACCTGAGGTGCATATGGGACAGAAAAAGGTAGCAATAACGATGGATGAAGCGCTGTTGGCGGATGTGGATTCCTTGGTTAGAAGGGATATTTTCCCCAATCGTAGCAGGGCTATACAGGCTGCAGTCAGGGAAAAATTGCAGCGACTGGAAAAAACGCGCCTGATCACCGAATTAGCCAAAATTGATCCGGCCGAGGAGCGCTCCATGGCTGAAGAGGGAATGGCTCTGGAACACGACGAATGGCCCGCATACTAAGGGGCGAAGTCTACTGGGCGGATTTAAATCCCGTCCGCGGCTCTGAACAATCCGGAGTCCGGCCTGTACTGACAATAAGTCACGATATCTTCAATGAACGATCGGGTACCGTCATCGCACTTGCTCTCACCAGTCAGTTCCAACGCGCCGGCTTCCCCATCACTCTCGAACTTGACACTCCTGAACTCCCCAAAAAATCCTGGGTAAAAATAAGCCAGATTCGCACACTTGCAGTGGAGCGCATCGGTGCGCGGATATGCAGGCTTGGGCCTGAAATCCTTGACCGTGTGGTGGAAGGTTGGAACGACATAGTCGGGAGTTGAGTGATTATGGCAACGATTCTGGAATAGGGTCGATCGTTACTCCAGCGATTCCAACCACCCGACCAGCCGAGGGTCAAGTACCAACGGCTCTTGCTCCAGCCAGAGCTTCTGACTGATGAGAGTCGTCACCAACTCCGGCTCTCCGCTGGCGTCGAAATCAGCCCATGGTTTTTTGGCTTCACAGCCATATTCTTTGAGGTACTCGTCCCAGAAAGGTGGAATGGCGGCTGCCGACTTGCCTTTGCACATGCGGATAAAGCTGCGACGAATCAGGATTCCTCTGGCATCTAGATCCCCGAACCAGTATACCGGTGTGTTTTCAGGCAAAAGTGAAACCATTTTGCAGATCTGAACTGGATTGTTGCCTGAGGTCAGTATCGCCATAAAGTCTTCCGGAAGTTGGATGTCGGCAAAAACGGCAGGGTTCTCAATTGCCAGCACCACTCTCGGAAGTATCCCTGAAAATGTTAAGCCCCTCTTGATAGCTCGCTCACAAACAAGCAGTTCGCCTTGCAACTCGGCCAATTCACAGGCAGAAAAACTGACGCCGTTTTCTTTTACGACTAAAAGACCCTTGTTAGGGCGGATTCTGGCGGCAAAGTCGCTGACTACAGTAATTTCCGAGAACAGGCCACGGCTTTTAGAATGGCTGCCGATTAACGCTCTGATGGTCTTTTTGTTATATACCCGCCCTGGCACGATCTGCTTTAAGAGGTCCAACGACCCCTCCCCTTGTCTGCTTACTTGTCGCAGTCGCTCCTTGCTGAACACACCGTCCAGTTTGACTATCAGATCTCTCCACTCCGGCCAGCTGATGTCCAGTGCCTCTGTCAACAGACTTCTTTTGTCAGAAACAAGGACCGCCTCGTCACGGCTATAAGTCACCCAAGCCATTCGCGACAGTTGCTCTGTTAGTGTGCGGGCCGAGCTGCACTTGAGGACCCCATTGTTTAGGAGTTTCAGTAGCGGCAGCCGCCACTTGGCGTCATGCAAGTTGAACTTAGTCATCGAGCGCCACCCGCGTCCTGCGCGGCGTGATGACAACGACCTCCTCGCCGCTTTCCATTTTGTGCTTTTCCATGTGGTACGCGACGGTGTTGCCGGTCTCGGGCGCTTCGGGACAGGCGGCCAGGATGTTGACCTGCAACTCCTCGGCCAGCTGCATGATGGAGGAGAGGGTGTCCTCGGAAAGCCGGGACGCTTCATCGATCAGCAGGAACCTCATGGGCGACCAGTTCTTGCGCCGGATCAGCGACTCTTCTTCCCAGGAGCTGAATATGGTGATGAACACTGCGGTGCCAACGGCAATCGACTCGCCGGTGGAGGCGTTTATGTCGACCCAGGCCGTGCTGCTGGTGCGCCGGATCTTCACGTTGAGTTCCAGATAGTTGCGGTAATCGAGCAGCTGGCGGTAGTCGAGCTTACTGGTCGAGATCTTCAGATAGACGTCCTCCAGTATCTCCTCGATCGGCAGGTCCTCGTAGTTCATGAACAGGTTCATCTGGTTTTCGATCGCGTCGAGAAAGAGCGCCAGCTTGCTGTTGTTACTGACCTGTATGGTGACGCCCGATATCGAGCCGAAAGCCATTCGCTCCAGGCGATGGCTCATCTTGCTGATGCGGTCGCGCTCGTTGCGCATCGATTTCCGGATATCGCTGACGATGCTCTGTGCGCTGTTGCGAAACCCGGTTTCATCGCTCGTCAACCGGGCACTGATCTTGGGGATCAGGTAGTTCATCTTTTCCATCGCCTCTACGGGGTCGGCGGAGTCGAGAATTCCTTCCGGATAAAAGGAGGTCAGCCATTGCAGGATCATCAGGTAGGAATCGATCCAGAGGCGCCCTTTGGACCTGGCCAGCGGGTGCTGATTGAGCGCCTGCAGCGACTGCAACAGATCTGCGGCAAGGGTCGGAGAATCGCTCATGCCGATTTTCACCGCGATTTCTCCCGCCACGCGCGAGGCCTCCGGGAGCAGTACATCAGGATCAGGGCTTCCCTCGAAGGTGGTATTTCTGGAACTGATCCAAAGACTTCCCTTGCCATGAGATTGAAAGGCCTTTTGTAGCGGCTCGTAATGATCCTTGAAGAACTTCCTGAGTTCATTAGCTGCCGCAGACGCCTCGGCACTGGCGTCGGCAAGTTTGCTGCTGGTCGCGCCGACTTCCCGCTCGGCCAGCACCACCAGGCTGTTGGTCGCGATCTGCGTATCATCCGCCTTCTTCTTTTCGGTTGTTGCGCCGGACAGGTTGCTGCGCGCTTGCCGGACATCGTCCAGCGTCGCGGGACTCTCCGGGTTCGCGTCGTGGCGCTCCCGCAACTCTTCCTGGGATGCTATGGCGATGGCGAGGGCGCTGGCCGCGTCGTTCTTGGATTTAAGAGCGTCCTGAGCCGGTTGCACTAATGGCTCATGTGTCGAAACCGCGGCTTCATTGCGCCTTCCGGCCTCTTCATTGGCAAGCCTCAGCGCCTTGAGATTCTCCTCGGCGCTTGCTGCGGCCTGCAGGGAGCCAGTGTCGTGCAGAGACCCCAGTAACGGCATAAGCTCGCGCGCGAACCGCTCGCACTTTTGCAGCGTGTCGATGCCGTCATTTAATTCCGCCAGCTCCCGGGACGCTTGTTCCAGTTCCGCCTCGGAACGCGGCGTCGAGCGCAGCAAGTCGCGCATCGTGTTGTCGACCAGTTCGGTGAAGCGTGGCGCCACCTTGCTGTGCCAGACGGAGTGCCTGGCGGCAATGGACCGCTTGACCTGCAGTGCGCTGAGGGTTGCCTCCAGTTCCGTCCTGTCCAGCAGGGCGGCCTTGCTGCGCAACAGGTTTACCTGCTTCAGCATGTCCTGAGCGGAATTCTGCTGCGCCTGTAGGGTGTCCAATGAGCCTGTTTTGGAACGCAGTTGAGCGGCGCACTCTTCAAGCGCGAGGTTTATTTTTTCCAGCTCGCCCAGCAGGGTGCTGTTAAAAGCAAGCGGGTGGTTTTTGAGCGCGTCGAGATCGCGGATAAGCTGAGCGGTCCCTTTAATCTCCTGCTCCAGATCGGAAACCTCCAGATCGATCTGGTTGCGCCGCCCATAGACCTTTTGCAGTTCGCTCTCGCGGGCGAGCCGTCCGATGACCGGCGACTCGGGGTACGGCGTGACTCGCACGATGGCGCCGCTGGAGGCAATCACGGCACCGGTGGTGGAGGCTGGCGCCTCGATGAGCGCTGCTATGGTCTGGCGGTCGGCGAGCCATAAGGTTCCCGGCAAGCTTCCCGACGCAAGTTCGGCCGCGACTTCCTGAGGCGTGTCAACGACGATGCCGTTGGCGAGCGGTCCCAGAGCCGCTTCGTAACGCGCCGAATCGGCAACCGGCACGTCGTCGAGCAGATCGGCCACCAGGCGCGCACCGGGCACCCCGGCGCAGGCCTCAGAAATCCAGGGGGCAACGCCGGAGGACTGCAGCTCCTTGAGCCGGCCGTTGAGCGTCTGAGCCTCGTTCTTCAGCCTCGCAATCTCACCGCGTCCCAGTTCGTTTTGCGAGGAAAACTGGGCGATGGCGACCTCGACTTCACTCAATCCGTCAAGTTTTAGCTGGCCTTTGCTGCCGGCCGCGACTTGCAGCCGGGCGTGCTCTTCCTGCCAGCGGTGGAATTTGGCAAGGTTTGCCCCGATCCGCTCCCGGTCCTGCTTCAGGCCGGCGGTGGCGTGTTCCTGGGACTGCTTATCCAGCCGCCCCTGTTGCAGCCGCGCGGCCAGGTCGTCGAGCAAAAGTTGCTGGTTATCAAGCCAGGCGTAGAGGGCGGTGCTTCCCGGCATTTCCAGGTCGAGTTTGGCGAGTTCCTCCATGATGTGGCGGCGCTCCGAGATGTCGGCTTCCAGGGCAGCGATGTCACTCTTGTAGCGGGCGTAGCGCTGCGCCGAGTTCTGGCGCTGCAGGAGCGCCTTCTCGATAACGGCGAGCGCGGCAGCAGGACGGGTGGTGTCCGTCAGCTCCGGCCGGGCGCCCGTGCGCCAGTCGCGCCGAAACGCCAAGGCAAAGATCTCGGCGGCACTCACGTGAGCGGCATTGACGGCATCCGCCTCCTGGATCTCGCGCCCAAGAGAACGGGCTTTCCCGAGCGTTTCCTCGATCTGCTGCAGAGTGGTTGCGCCATAGGCTTGGAGGGCGTCGGCTGAATCGGGGACGCTGGCGAACCGGGCGAGGCTTCCCTGCAGGCGGACTGCCTCCTCGTGCCTCGACTTGTGGTCCAGCACGCTTCTCAGCCCTGCGCCGGCATCCGCCAGTGCCTTGGAGGTTTGCAAAAGCGCGGTGACCGAGTCGTCCTTCTCCTTTAGCGCCGCTGCCAGCGCCAAGCGGGCGGCCCGTTCCCGCTGGTCGGCCTGGGCGGAAAGTTCCTCCTTAACCAAGCATGACTCTTCGGCATGAACCAGTTTTCTGCCGAGCTCCTCCGCGGCCTCGGTAAGGCGCAGTTTTTCTCTCGCGTCATTAACCGCCTGTTCCGCAGCCGCGGCGCCCTTCACCTGCTGGTCCCTGAGGTCCATCAGGTCGGCGAGCCGTTCCGTTACCGCCGCCAGTTGCTTCTTCGCCGCGTTCTTTCTGCGGCTCTTGACGATCGCTCCGGCTTCGCTTCCCCAGGCGTCGATCTTCAGGGCGCGCTGGGTGCCGGCGGCGGCCAGTTCCAGCATCCGGTCGGCGGCGCAGGTGAATTCGACCACCAACAGATGCGCCGCCTCCAGTTCCTGCAGGTAGGAGCGGGTCCGGCGGCATTCCTTGAGGGCGCTGCCGAACTCGTTGATCCTGCGCGCCGCGGCGTCGTGCACCGGGAGCAGGTAATCCCGAAGGCGCGAGCCGATGTCCTGCGATATCCCGCCGTACATGCAGGAAAGGATGACGTCGGCATAATCGCCGCGCCTCCCTTCATTGGAGAGGTCGCCGGAATGCACCCCGAAGTTGGTGAGTTCCGCCAGGTAGGAGGCGATCTTGTCGTGCAGTTCGCAGGAGTACCCCGCGACGGTGAGATATTCCTTCACCTCGCTGGCGCTACGCACCACGTCGCTCGCGTCAAGAAAAATATCGAGCAGGTTCTCGGTTCCCTTCAGCCCGTGCGCGGTAAGGCAGGCGATATCGAGCTTGCTGCTGCCTTTCTTGGTCAAAAGGACGCAGTACAGCAGGCGCTCCTTGGCTCCGTTTATCGCCTGTAAGCCTACCCAGGCAGAGCCCTTGTCGGGGAGGCGCCCCAGCAGTTCAGCGGTGCCGACCTTCTCGCCCTGCGCGTTCTTGAAGCCGTGGAACTGGCGCTGATCCGGCATGTGGCAGACGTACGAGGCGACCAGGGTGGCGCTCTTGCCGACCCCGTTGTCGCCCTCCATGAGGGTGAGCAGGCGGTCGAACTCGATATCCAGGGTCTGGATGTGCTTCCAGTTGACCATAACCAATTTTTCCGGGCGGGTCCGTGTCACTGCCACTACAAGCCCCCTTCGTCGGCTGCGCCTTCGAGCTGCGCGTCATCTTCGTCCAGTTCGTCTGTCTCTTCGTCCGGTTCCTCTCCGAGCCAGACCAGCTTCCCGAATTCGATCATCTGCCGGATCGCCTCTTCGGGGTCGTAGGTGAGGGCGGCGACCTGCTCGCCGAAGCGCTGGATGGCGCGATAGATGATGATGCGCTCGCCTTTGCGGTCCAGGCTGATGAAGTGCAGCCGGGACAAGCGGCGCAGCGACTGATCCATGCGCTCCTTCACCTGCCTAAGCAGTTTCTCCTTGACGGCCGAGCGGCGCTTGTCGACCAGCCGGTACATGCCGTCCTCACCGAGGATCTGCTCCACCTTCAGGTAAAAGTCGTTCAGAAGGTAGGTGCCGTCGATCTGCAGGCACTTGGGATCAAGCACCATGACCAGCAGGGACTGCCCGGCCACCATGTCGGAAATGCTCAGCGGTGAGCCGGTCGATAGTCCCCCCTGCGGAGCCAGGTAGGCGTAGGCGTTCTCATTGAAAATGAGCGAATAGCCGTAGCGGCGGTACCAGCTGGAGAGCCCGGCGCGATGCCCCGCCAGGAAGTAATATTCCTCCTCGGTGCCGTTTGGGGAGATATGGCCCCCGGCGCGCAGCAGCAGGTCGACGGAGGGAAATAACTTATGGCCCAGGGTTTCCTGTTCCTCTTTGGAGAGTTCTACTTCGCTCATCTTTCGTCCTTGTCTTTTGGTTCGGTCAGGGTCACTACCAGATCCTCCGTGTCGTAGCGGTCGACCCGGTGCCATCCGGTCTGCCGACGTGTCGTCACGGTTCCGTAGTGCTTGAGCCGGCCCGAAATGAGACCGAGCCCCCGCCAAAGTTTGTCCTGCGGCAGAGAATCGGTCAGCAGCCGGCCGACATCCACCAAGCGCACTTTACCCTCTTTTTTGCTCCGCTCTACCGCCTGGTCGATACACCTGTTGACCATGACCCTTTCAGACTCCAGCGGCGCTTCGCTCTGAACCAGGTTGCGCACCACGCTGACCCTTTTGCCGGGCGGCTCCAGATCCCGGAAGACGAGCGTGCGCCGGGTGGCCGCCAGGTTGAAGGCGCAGGGATGCTGCAGCATGGCGTGCACCATCTGCTCGATCCGCTTCGACTGCTGGCGGTTGGGGTCGGTGCGCATCAGGTCGTTCATGAAGTAGAGCACCTGCTTGTAGTAACGGGTCCAGCCGGTCAGCTTGTCATCGCTCCATTTGACGATCCGGTTCAAGGTAGCGTGGATCTCGTCGGCCTTTATCCGCACCAGCGGCTGGTCGGCGTAAAGTGCCAACTGGCTGATCTCGTTCAGCGCCACGGAAACCCGGTCGTTATGGCGCAGGTAGACCGCCATGATCTCATTGAGATTGTTCATGATCATCTGGATCTTCTCGGTGCACTCGTCCATGGCGTCGATCCAGCGCTTGTCCAGGGCGTCCGAGGTCTTGCGGCGCAGGTCCTCCTGGTCGCGCTCCATGGCGAACTGGCGGTTCTCGATGGCGCCCAGAAGTTCCATGACGAAGGTATTCAGCGGCTCCGCGATCTCGTTTTGCCACTGCTCGTCGCTCAGGCCCGACTTGAGGCGCGAAAGTATGGTCAGGATCTCGGAGGTGATGCGGGCGAGGATCAGGTCCAGCGTGTTGCTGGTGAGCACGTCGGCGCCGATCGCCGACTTGGCGATGGCCTGCGCCATCGGGGTCAGGGCGTAAAGGGCCGCGTCGGAGCGGGACATGTCGAAGCTGTCCATGCAGGAAAGGATCTGCCCCTTGCGCAGGCGGTTCACCATGGCGGCCGCGTTGATGGAATCGTAATCGAGGCCGAGCGTGTCGCAGACCTGCCAGCAGAGGTCGTTGATGGTCGCCTCGTCGATGGTGTTGGCGGTGTGCTCCTCGCGGTAGGCGTAGAAAGCCGCGATGAACGCGATATCCACCTGGGAGAGAGTTAATCCCTGGATGCGGCTGCTGGCTCGCTCGATGGCTTCCGGTATGGATATTTTACGCTGGGGGGTGGACCCTTCCAAAGACTGCTCCTGAGGTAGCGCTGATCTGACGGTAAATAGGTGACTCTGAAAAGCCGGTAACCCCGCTGCCGCGGCGTTTGGCCTCCATCCCCACCCTGTCCCTCCCCTTGAAGGGGAGGGGAGGTGAAAGGGAAGTGAAAATATTGAGAGGCAATCAACCCCGCGTGCAGTGGTGCTGAGCCGGGGAGAAAGTTGATTTCCCCCTCCCTATCCCTCCCCCTTCGGGAGAGGGGACTTTCGGACTTGTTAATTACAGAGACGCGCCCCACTCCTGCGGGTTATCCGAGCCATCATACATGAAGAGGGATGCTCTGTGGAAAATCAAATTGAAGGGGCTGCTCAAAAGTCCCCCCGCCAGAAGAGGGAGGGCTAGGGTGCATTGCCGTGAAGTTAGGCACTGGCACGTCACCCGAAGCGGGCACCCGCAAGGGGTGCCGGCAAAAACGCTTTTGTAGGGATACCCCTTGCGGGTATCCTTGGCGGTACCGGTGCCTTCCAAACGTAACAGCAGTGGAGCCAGATAGGGGGAAACCGCCTTGCCCACCAACCCCGTCAAACAGAAAACGCAAATAGAGCCACCACCCGTTCAGGTGGCAGCTCCATTGTCTGTTCGAAACAAAATGAATGCGGAAACAAATTAATGCAATTCAGGAACTCTTAGAGGTGGCTGGAGAGCCTGGCAAACTCTTTCTTGGAGCGCACGATGCAGTCTTCAATGGCCATCCCTGCGAAATAGTTGCCGGTCACGTACAGCTTTTGCACCGCGATGCTGCTGTCGATCTCGTCGGTGAGCCGGCCGTGGCCAAGGACCGGGGAGGGAAGGCAGCTCTCTCGCTCGACCGCCTGTTCCAGGTCCTCAGGCTTGACATGAAGCACCTGTGCGATGCGCTGCAGTTTGGCCTGGAGCGGGAGGCGTCCGGATTTGAAGTGGAAGCTGAAACCGCGCAGGCTCGGGTGCAGCACGGTGTCCCGGGATACGGCCGAGTAGAAGTCGTCCTCGATCGGGATGAGACCCGCAACCAGGGGAAGGGTGAGCTTTTCTTTGGCAACCGCGACCCCGACCGTCTCGATGGTCTCGGACTTGATCCGGGAAAGCACATCGGAGAGTTCGGGGGCGATCCCGGCGCTGAGGCGCGAGGCTTCCGCAGGCGGGATGGCGAGCGCCAGCCGCTCGCTCTCGAAACCGCGGCCGTCGGAGAGTTCCACCACGAAGCGCCCCTCGCTTTTCGAGATGCTGCTCACCTCTACCTCGGTTATCAGGGTCAGTCCGGGAATGGCGGAGATCCGGTCGGTGACGCTGGCAAGCCCGCCCTGAAAGGTGTAGCTCTTGACCACGTCCTTTCTTCTGGGGCGCTTGTTGAAGAGCATGTCGGCCGGGAAATCGTTGGCCCGCTGGGAGAGCACGGCATTGAAGGCCGGGGCGAAGACGCGCTGGTAGTTCTTGCGGCCCACGATCCCGCCGTAGTAGGATTCGACGCTCTCGCCTTCCTTCTTGGCGGTGAACAGGTGCCAGCCGGAGGCGATCAGTTCCAGAAAGGAGAGCTGGGAGGGGATGGAGCGGACCTCGTTACCGACCAGCATCTTGAAGGAGACTTTCTCCCTGGGAAGGATCTTTTCCATAAGGCCATACTGCTCCATCAGGCCGATCAACCCGCCGTAGGAGTTGTAGCAGGTGTGGGCACCCAGTTCCAGCCAGAAGTCAGCCGCTTTTCCCTCGAAGCGGTGCGAATGAAAGCATCCGCCGACCCGCGCGGCTCTCTCAATGACGAGCGTACTGAGTCCCGCCGCAGCGGCGTAACTGGCAAAGCTCAAACCGCTGATTCCGGCACCTATGACAATCGCGTCGAATTGCTTCATCTGGCAGCTCCTGGTAGGTTAAGTCTGGATTAACAGTCGATATATAAGCCCGCCTGACTCTGATTGTCAAGTTTACAATGGTTGACAAGCACCCAAGCACCGTTTACATTCTGGGAAGCGGATCTAACGGAAGATAAAAGGACTTTTACCATGGCTCAGAGGGATTACTACGAGGTGCTCGGCGTCAAGAAGGGCGCTTCGATCGAAGAATTGAAGAAGGCATACCGTAAGCTTGCCGTCAAGTATCACCCTGACAAGAACCCCGGCGACAAACAGTCCGAGGACCGTTTCAAGGAGATCAACGAGGCTTACGCGGTCCTGTCGGATCCGAAAAAGAAGGAGCAGTTCGACCAGTACGGTTCCAACAACTTCCACCAGCGCTACTCGCAGGAGGACATCTTCAAAGGCTTCGACGTCGGCGACATGTTCAAGGACCAGGGGTACGGTACCGAGGACATCTTCTCGCGTCTCTTCGGCGACGCCATGCGGCGCCAGCGCGGCGGGGGAGGGCGCGGCATGCCGGCGGCCAAGGGAGAGGACTACAACATGGAGGTGCTGGTCACCTTCCGTGACGCCTACGACGGCGCCGACAAGCGGATCGCCTACCTGCGCGACGGAGCCCGCGAGGAACTCTCGGTGAAGATCCCGGCGGGGATCGAGCAGGGCGCCAAGCTGAGGGTGGCCGGGCGCGGCGGCAGCGGCCGCGGAGGCGGCCCCGCAGGCGACATTTACCTGACGGTGAACGTCGGCGCCGATCCCCTTTTCGTGCGCGAGGGGGCGGATGTCGTGCTCCCTCTGGACGTCCTTTTCACCCAGGCCGTGCTGGGCGGCACCATCGACGTGCCGACCATGGAGGGGACCAAGCGGATCAGGATACCGGCGGGGATTCAAAGCGGCACCAAGGTGAGGCTGAAAGGGCTCGGTTTCAATCAGGCGGGAAAGAAGGAGCGGGGGGACATGTACGTGCGGATCGGGGTGCATGTGCCGGAAAAGCTGACTCCCCGCCAACAGGAACTCCTGGAGCAGCTTGCCAAAGAGGGGCTGTAGGGTTTAGGTTAAAGACGGGCTGTTGGGCAAGATCAAAAGCGGGCGAATGATGATTCGCCCCTACGGAAAAACGAAATCCCCCTCAGCCAGTGCCGAGGGGGATTTCGTTGTTAATATACCTAAGCCTGCGCCGAGGGGGATTAACGTCCCCTCTCCCGGAGGGCATTTGCTTTTAAAGTCCCCTCTCCCGGAGGGGGAGGGTTAGGGAGGGGGGAAGCCTCCTCTGTCCCTACTTGATATCAATCGCCACGCTGGCCCGCAGATCCTTCACCCACTGGGCAAAGCGCTCGTCGGCTTTTTTCTTGTAGAGCAGCTCTTCGATATCCCCCTTCACCTCGCTAAACGGCTTCCCGCTGCTAAGCGAGACCTCCTCAAGCTTGATGATGTGCAAACCGGCCTGGCTCAGCACCAACTCGCTGATCTCTCCCTGCTTCATGGCCGCCACGCTGTCGCCGATCTCCGGTAGCATGTCGGCCTTCTTGAAGGTCCCGAGGTCGCCGCCGTCCTTGGCCGCCGCAGGGTCGTTGGAATAGGTCTTGGCCAGCTCGGCGAAATCCTTCCCGGCGCGCGCCTGCTTCAGCACGTCAGCGGCAACCGCCTCGACCCGCGCCAGTTCCGCCGCGCCACCCTTGCGGTCGATCTTGAAGAAGATGTGGCGGGCCCGGAACTGCTCGACGGCGCCGTACTTGGCGCGGTTCGCGTCATAGTATTCACGCACCTCCGCGTCCCCCACCTGGATCTTGGAACGGACCTCCTGGCTCATGAGCCGCAGCCGCTCCAGCTGTTCCTTGAGCTGGGCGCGGTACTGCTCGAAGCTGAGCCCCTGCCCGGCAAGCGCCTGCACCAGCGCCTCCTGGGTCATATTGTTCTGCTTCTTGACGTCGTCAATGGCGAGCTTTATCTCATCGTCCATCACCTTGATGTCCAGCTCGCGGATCTTCTGGTCGATCAGCTTCTTGTCCACCAGCCGGTTCAGTGCGGTGTTCCTGAGCCCCATCTTTTCACCCGCGGGAAGCCTCTCCTGCTCCTTTTGCATCAATTGATACTCTTTGTCGAGTTCGAAGGTGGTTATCACCTCTTCGTTCACGACCGCTGCGATGCCGTCGATCACCTGGGCGGGTGAGAGGCTCGGTTGCAGTGCCAGGAGGGCGAGGATGGTGCAGCAGGTGAGGATCTTTGCCATGGTTTTCTCTCAAGATATCGGTTAACGGCCTTCTGGTGAGCAAAAAGCGGCCGGGCGTGAAAGCCCGGCCCCGGGGTGTTTTGGTGCTGTGCGCTATCTCTGTTACGGCTTCTTGGCCGGCTCGGCTTTCGCCGCAGCGGGCTCGACTTTCGCCTCTTCCGGTCCCTTGTTCTTGAGGCCCTTCAGCGCGTCTTCCTTGATGCTCAGCTTGGCGTCCTTCTTCAGGTCTTCTTTGAGCTTCTTGAAGGTCTCCTGCTGCTTCTCGGGAGCGATGGCCGCCTTGATCTGATCCTTCACTTCCTCGAAGGAACGGGTGCCGGCCGGGCGCTTGCCGGTAGCCTTGATGATGTGGTAGCCGAACTTGGTCTGGACTATTCCCGAGGTGGTCCCTTCCTTAAGCGAGAAGGCGACCTTCTCGAAATCCGGAAGCATGGAGCCCTTGCCGAACCAGCCGAGATCCCCGCCCTTGGCGGCAGCGCCGTCGATGGAGTTTTTCTTGGCGAGGTCTTCGAATTTGGCGCCGCCCTTAAGCTGCTTCTCGATCTCTTTGGCTTCCGGCTCGGTCTTCACCAGGATGTGGCTCGCCCTGATCTGGTCGCCGGTCTTGAACTTGTCCTCGTTCTTCTTGTAGAAGGCCTGCAGGTCGGCGTCACTCACGTTGGCCGATTCTTCCACCTTCTTCTTCAGGAACGCTTCGACGATGACGCGCTTTCTGAGGTCTTCCAGCTTCGCGGCAACCGCCGGGCTCTTGTCGATGCCATCTTTTTGCGCCTGCTGCATGATGAGTTCACGCACGACCATGGTGTCGAGCATCTCTTTCTTCCCATCGGCGGTTTCGGTCATTGGCTTCAGGTAGGGAGGGAGATTTTCCTGCTCTTTGTAGAAATCGGCATCGGTGATGGTGGCGCCGTTGACTTCCGCAAGTACCACGCCGCCCTTGTCCTTCTTGGCTTCGCCCCCTGCCTGCTGCTTGCAACCGGTCCCGGCTACGCAGAGCGCCAGCGCGAGTAATGTGGCCGTTTTTCTAAAATGCACGGTGACTCCTTTTTAATTCAGTAAGTTATTTCCAATCCTATGAACGCTAGCATATCAGCCTAGGCATTTCAAGAGATTTCTGGCTTCCCGCAGCACGCCGTCGAAGGAGGTGTCGGCCACCCGGGCATAGAGTCGGAACTCCGGCGTGAAGCGGTATCTCCCTTTCTCCTTCCTCAGTAGCGCGCTGATGGCGTCGGGCGAAACCGGGGTCCGTTCGTGGAAGGAAAGCACCAGATCGGCCCCGGCCAGCTCGATCTCCTTCACCAGGAGCCCCTTCAGGAGCACCCTGAGGCGCATGACCTCCAGAAGGTAGACCGCCGCCATCGGGAGCGCGCCGAAGCGGTCGATGAGCTCGGCGCGGATGTCGTCGATCTCCGCCTCGTCGACCGGCTGGGTCAGCTTCTTGTAGATGAGGAGCCGCTGGTTCGGATCCTTGACGTAATCCTCGGGGATGAAGGCGGGGACCTTCAGCTTGATCTCGGGCTCCACCCGGTCCGGCAGCGCCTCGCCCTTCAGGGTCCGCACCGCCTCGTCCAGGAGCTCCGCGTAGAGCTCGTAGCCGACGGCGACGATGTCGCCCGACTGGCGCGCCCCCAGGAGGTCGCCGGCGCCCCGGATTTCCAGGTCGTGGGTGGCGATGCGGAAGCCGGCTCCCAGCTCGGTCAGTTCCTGGATGATCTTCAACCGTTCCCGGGCGTCGGGCGAGATGGAGCCCTCCCCGGGGATGAGCAGGTAGGCGTAGGCGCGCTGCTTGGAGCGGCCGACCCGGCCCCTTAACTGGTAGAGCTGGGAGAGGCCGAAGGTGTCGGCGCGGTTCACGATCAGCGTGTTGGCGCTCGGGATGTCCAGCCCGCTCTCGATGATGGTCGTGCAAAGAAGGAGGTTACTCTCGCCGTGCATGAAGGAGAGCATGACCTTTTCCAGCTCCTTCTCCGGCAATTGTCCGTGGCCGACGGCGATGCGCGCCTCGGGGACGATGCGCTTCAGCTCCTCGGCCATGGCGCCGATGGTCTGCACCCGGTTGTGCACGAAGAAGACCTGCCCGCCGCGTCTGAGCTCGCGGAGCACCGCTTCCCGGATCAGCTCGTCGGAGGAGCGGGAAACGAAGGTCTTGATGGCGAGCCGGTCCACCGGCGGGGTGTCGATAATGGAGAGGTCGCGTATCCCCATGAGCGACATGTAGAGGGTGCGCGGGATCGGGGTCGCGGTCAGGGTCAGGATGTCGACGACGGCCCGGAACTGCTTCAGGCGCTCCTTGTGGGTGACCCCGAAGCGCTGCTCCTCGTCGACGATGAGAAGGCCTAGGTCCTTGAAGACCACGTCTTTTTGCAGCAGGCGGTGGGTGCCGATGACGATGTCCACCTCCCCCTTTGCCACCCCCTCGAGGGTTTTCTTCTGCTCCTGCGGGGTGCGGAACCGGGAGAGCATCTCCACCCGTACCGGGTACTCCTTGAGCCTCGCCGCGAAGCTTTCGGCGTGCTGCTGGGCGAGCACCGTCGTCGGGACCAGTATGGCGACCTGCTTGCCGTCGAGCGCCGCCTTGAACGCCGCGCGCATGGCGACCTCGGTCTTGCCGTAGCCGACGTCGCCGCAGACCAGCCGGTCCATGGGGCGCGCGCTCTCCATGTCGGCGATCACCTGGTCGATGGCGGCCGCCTGGTCCGGGGTCTCCTCGAAGGCGAAGGCCGCCTCGAACTCCCGGTACATCTCGTCCGCGGGCGAAAAACGGAAACCCTCCTGAACCGCGCGGGCGGCGTGGATCTTCAGGAGCTCGGCGGCCATCTCCTGGACCTCGGCTCTCGCCTTGGCCTTGGCCTTCTCCCACCCGGCGGCCCCCAGGCGGTCCAGCTTCGGCTCGATCCCCTCGGCCCCCACGTAGCGCTGCACCAGGTTGATGCGGTCCACCGGGAGGTAGAGCTTGTCGCCGCCGGCGTACTCCAGGAGGAGGAAATCACCCTCCAGGCCGGTGAGGCTCAGGTGCTCCAGGCCGCGGTAAAGGGCGACACCGAAGTCGATATGCACCATGTGGTCGCCCGGCTTCAGCTCGGCAAGCGAGGTGAGGAGCTGCTTCTTGCGCGCCTCGGAGAGCCCGCGCCTTTTGATGCGCTTGCCGAAGATCTCTTCCTCGGCGACTACTATCAGGCGCTCCGCCTCCAGGCGAAAGCCCCGGGAGATCTCGCCTACCAGGATTTCCACCCGGCCGGCGGGCTTCAGCGCGGCTAGAGGGAAGCGCTCCTCGGAGAGCTCGATCGGGAGGCGGTAGTGGGAAAGGAGCTCGTAGAGCCGGCGCGCCTGCCCGGCCTGGTGGCAGGGGACCAGTACCCGGAACCCTCCGGCGATCCAGGAGACGATCCGCTCGGCCAGGGGGGCCAGCACGCGCTCCCCCTCGCTTCCCAGTTCCAGTTTCAGGTCGGCATTTTCCTGGGTCGGCAGGCTAAGCCGCGTCCCGCCTTCCCCCTCGATCTCCAGCTGGGGAAGCAGCAGCCGGCGCCCGGCGGCGAGCCGGGCATTAAACTGCCCCGCGCTCAGGAAGAGCTCTTGTGGTTCGCAGGTGACGGCGTCGCGCAGCTCGGCACGGGTGACCGCGTCGGAGAGATCCGAGGCAAACCCTTCGATTTCCCGCTCCAGGGCGGCCGGGTCGAGGATCACCCGGATCGCCTGCGGCCCGGCATAGTCGAAGATGGTCTCCAGGTCCGGGTGGAAAAGGGGCTGCAGGAAGTCGATTCCCGGCGGGTAGATGGCGTGCTGCAGCTGCTCCAGGAGCTCGCGGCGCCGGTCCGCGCCGATCCCCTGGTGGTCGCAGCGCCTTTTCAGGCGTGGCGCGAAATCCTTCAGCACGGTCTCGGAAAGGATCACCTCGCGGGAGGGGAGCAGCACCAGCTCCTCGATCGGCTCCAGGGAGCGCTGGGTGACGGGGTCGAAGTAGCGCATGGTCTCGACCAGGTCGCCGAAGAACTCGATGCGGACCGGCCTGGGGAGGTCGGGGGGGAAGATATCCAGGATGCCGCCGCGCACCGAGAAGCTCCCCCGGTCCTCGACGATCGGGACGTGGGCATAGCCGAGCTTCACCAGCTTCTCGACCAGGATCTCGCGCTCCAGTTCCTCGCCGGTCACCAGGTACTGGCAGACCTCGCCCAGGGTGGCGCGTGGCAGCACGCGCTGCAGGGCGCTGGCAAGCGGCACCACGAGCGCCCGGGCCCGGCCGTCCATCAGGCGCAAGAGCGCGTTCAGCCGCTCCCCGACGATGTCCGGGTGCGGGGAGGCCGCCTCGAACGGCGTCACGTCCCAGCAGGGGAAGGGGAGCACTTCCTCGGGACGCGCCGCGAAGTAGCGCAGCTCGCGGCAGAGCTCGTCGGCGCTCTCCTGGTCGGCGGTGACGATCAGCAGGGGGCCGGCGCTCCCCTCCATGAGCCGGGAGATGAGAAATGCGGGCGCGGAGCCTCTGAGCCCTGCGACGCTGACTAGGGCGCTCTCCGCCTGGAGCTGCGAGGTGACGTCCTTCAGGTAATCCGGGTTTGGCTTGGTCATGTGCTGGTGCAAAGAGGCCCCTTCTGGGTGCGGCGGGATAGCTGGCAATCTCGGGGTGAAGCATAGCAAAAAGAGGGCCGATTATCCAGAGCATACGCAAGCGAAAACTTGGGGGATCCCTTAAATAAAAATAAAGAAAAGTAACGGGAAGCCGAATAGCACCCTTATACAGGAAATTACGGCCCGCGCGCCGCCCAAGGTTCAAAGGGGAATCGATGAAAGATGACGATACCATACACTCAGACGTCCTGAACTACTTCGCCTCCGAGTTCGGTGCTCTCGAGGAGCGGCTTAAGTCGGGGGGACTGGACGATTACCGCGAGCGGGTGCTGGTGAGCCAGAAGATCGGCGAGGCGGTAAACCTGCTCTCCCCCTACGTCCGGAGCGACCCCCGCGCCCGGCACCTGGTGCGTAACGCCGAGGCGCTCAAGAAGAGTCTCCTGTCGGTGCGCGAGATGATCGTGAAACAATTGCTGCAGCAAAAGGAACAGCAGTCGCTCTTGCAGGCGATCATCAGCCACAAGAGATTACCCCCCCCCGTGGAGGGGACCCACTGACCGGTCCCGGGCCGGGTGGACCGGCGCCGGCTGGAGGCCGGACCGGATGTTTTTCACCCGGCTGCAGATTTAGCTTTACAATTCCCCGCCGCTATATTATATATCTCCACCTTGTGGAGAGATGTCCGAGTGGTTGAAGGAGCACGCCTGGAAAGCGTGTGTACGTGAAAGCGTACCGAGGGTTCGAATCCCTCTCTCTCCGCCATAATTTTTTTATTTCCTTGCGGATAGACCTGATAGCTGGGTCCCGCGCAACGGAAGGTTACCAACCCCGTCAGGTCCGGAAGGAAGCAGCGGCAGTAACCGCCACCGTGTGCCGCGGGGTAGCCCAGCTATCAGCTCTTTCCCCAATCCCCCGAAGCGCCTTCCCCTCCCCTTGCTTTTTTTTGACTGATCCGATATAACTGACCGATGCCGTGAGGTATGCCCCCTTGTCTTATCTTGTACTTGCTAGAAAATGGCGCCCCCAGACCTTCAGCGACCTGGTCGGCCAGGAGCACGTCAGCCAGACCCTGAAAAACGCCATCGACGGCGGCAGGGTGGCGCACGCCTTCCTGTTCACCGGAGCGCGCGGGGTCGGTAAGACAAGCTCCGCCCGCATCCTTGCCAAGGCGCTCAACTGCGAAAGCGGCCTCACCGTGGAGCCCTGCAACGTCTGCTCGACCTGCCTGGAGATCACCGAGGGAAACTCGGTCGACGTCTTCGAGATCGACGGCGCCTCCAACACCGGGGTCGACGACATCAGGGAGCTCAGGGACAACATCAAGTATCTCCCGTCGCGCTCGCGCTACAAGATATTCATCATCGACGAAGTGCACATGCTCACCAACAACGCCTTCAACGCCCTGTTGAAGACGCTGGAGGAGCCCCCCTCCCACGTAAAGTTCATCTTCGCCACCACCGAGCCGCACAAGGTCCCGATCACCATACTCTCCCGCTGCCAGCGCTTCGACTTTAAAAGGATCGCGCTGCCGCGCATCGTGGCACGCCTGCGCTATATCGTGGACCAGGAGGGGGTGTCCGTCTCCGACGAGGCGCTCGCCGTCGTGGCGCGCAAGGGGGACGGGAGCATGCGCGACGCGCTCTCCACCCTGGACCAGGTGCTCGCCTTTTGCGGGGAGAGCGTCGCCGACGCCGATGTGGCGGCGCTCCTTGGCGTCGTGGACCGGCGTCTGATCATGGAGGCCTCGCGCGCCGTGTTCGCGGGCGAAGTGCGCGGTGTGCTGGAGATCGTGGCCCGGGTGGACAGTTTCGGCTACAGCATGCGGCAGTTCTGCCAGGAAATGATCGACCAGTTCCGCGGGGTTGCCATCATCCAGGCGGTGGGGGACGCGACCGGACTCCTGGAACTTTCCGAGGCAGAAATCTCCGAGCTTGGCGCGCTCGCCAAGCAGCAGACCCCCGGCGAGCTGCAACGCCACCTGACCCTTCTCTTGAAGGCGGAGGGAGAGATGGCCCACGCCAGCTTTCCCCGCCTCGTGCTGGAAATGGCGCTCATGAAGATGGCGACCCTGCGCCCAGCGGTTCCCGTGCAGGAGCTTTTGCGCCGGTTGGCCGCCCTGGAGGGATCCGCACCTGCCGGCGCGCGTCCCCCCCAGCCGGCAGCAGCCGCCGAGCGTCAGGAAGCGCGCCCCGCACCACGCCCGGCGGCGCATGCCGCACCCCACGCTGCGGGCCCGGCACCGGCTCCGGCACGCGCGGCGGCCGTAGCAGCCCCGGCTCCTCAGGCGTCCGCAGCGGTCCACGCCCCACCGGCGCCGACCCTGCCCGCCGACGCGGGGGATCTCTGGGGGAGCCTGGTACGGTTTGTCAAGGGGAAGCGGCCGATGATCGGCAGCGAACTGGAGCAGGTTTACCCGGTGAAGGTCTCCCGAGAACTGATAGAGATCGGCTGCCTGGCAGGCTCCTACGAGCTGCGCCGCATGTCGGATCCGGACAAAATCGCCGAACTTAAGGCGCTGGCGCAGGCCCATTTCGGCGTGCCGACCGTCGTGAGGGTCGCCGTGCTGGACTCGATCCCGTCGGACGCCCCCCCGACCCTGTCGGAAAAAAAAAGCCTTGCTGACGCCGAACGGGCAGCAAACCTGAGACGCGAGGCCGAGGCGCATCCGCTGGTAACCTGCGCAGTGGAGATTTTCGACGGTGAGATCGCCGAGGTGAAGGAGCTGAAAAAACTGTAAGCGGCGCGCATCTGGCGCTCGAATTGAAGGTTGAAAGCTAATAAAATCAAACAGCAAGCGGAGGATACGATGTCGAAAGGTTTAGCGCAGATCATGAAGCAGGCTCAGATGATGCAGCAGAAGATGGGTAAACTGCAGGAAGAAGCGGCCGAGCGCACTGCCGAGGTGACCACCGGTGGCGGAGCAGTAACAGTGGTTGTCAACGGGAAGAATCAGGTCCTGTCGCTGATCATCAAGAAGGAGGCTGTGGATCCCGAGGACGTCGAAATGCTGCAGGACCTGGTCCTGACCGCGGTCAACGAAGCGCTGAAAACGGTGCACGCAGCCATGAGCGAAGAGATGAGCAAGATCACCGGCGGGCTGAATATTCCGGGACTCTTCTAGGCTACAAGCGGGTCTTGGGACCCGAGGGCGGTCCAAACGGGCGGTATCCCACAACTGGGGTTCGCCCGGTACTCCCTGCAGCCTCTCTTAGTCCGGTTCAGGGCCATTAATTAACAATAATTACGTCAAAAATTTTTTTGGTTAAAATAACCAGTAAAAAAATGTTTTATCCGCGGTGGGAATATGCTACATTTTTCGAATTCGCTGACCAGATTGCTGGGAGAGCTGAAGAAACTGCCGGGTGTCGGCGAGAAAAGCGCGTTGCGGCTCGCTTTTCATCTGCTGAAAAACCCCGGCAACATCGAGGCGCTGGCCGAGAGCCTGTTGCAGGTGCGGGAGCGGGTTCATTTCTGCTCGGTCTGTTTTGCCATCACGGAGGACGACCCGTGCTGGATCTGCTCCGGTGAGCGGGACGCGTCGACGCTCTGCGTGGTGGAGGAGCCCCAGGACATCCTTGCCATGGAGAGAAGCCGCGCCTTCAAGGGGCGCTACCATGTACTGCAGGGTGCGCTCTCCCCATTAAACGGCGTCACCCCGGGAGAGTTGAAGATCGCCGAGCTGATGGAGCGCCTGCAGGGCGGCGAGGTGCGCGAAGTGCTGATCGCCACCAACTTCAGCGTCGAAGGGGAAGCGACGGCGCTTTACTTGACAAAGCTAATAAAACCTTTATCCATTAGAGTGACCAGGCTTGCCCACGGTATACCGATCGGCAGCGACCTGGAATACGTAGATGCAGCAACGGTGCAGCGTGCCGTGGAAGGACGCTCGGAGTTGTGAAGCATTGATCTCGTCAGCGGGGCCCTCATCCCCTGGTGTCTTAACCTTGTGTTCATTAGTCATTAGCATTTTTTCAACTACAGGAGGAAACCCATGTCGCGCAGAATGGTAACGATTGACGGTAACACCGCCGCAGCACATGTCGCCCACGCCACCAATGAAGTGATCGCCATCTACCCGATCACCCCTTCCTCCGTCATGGGGGAGATTTCTGACGAGAAGAGCGCCAGAGGCGAGAAGAACATCTGGGGGACGGTACCGTCGGTCTCCGAACTGCAGTCCGAAGGGGGCGCCTCGGGTGCCGTGCACGGCGCGCTGCAGGCGGGCGCCCTGACCACGACCTTCACCGCCAGCCAGGGCCTTTTGCTGATGATCCCGAACATGTTCAAGATCGCCGGCGAGCTCACCTCGACCGTGTTCCACATCTCGGCCCGCGCCATCTCGGCGGCGGCGCTGAACATCTTCGGCGACCACTCCGACGTCATGGCCGCCCGCACGACCGGCTGGGCCATGCTCTGCTCCAACAACGTGCAGGAAGTCATGGACTTCGCCCTGATCGCCCAGGCGGCGACCCTGCGCGCCCGGGTCCCCTTCATGCATTACTTCGACGGCTTCCGGACCTCGCACGAGGTGCAGAAGGTCGAGGAACTGACCTTCGACGACATGCGCGCCATGATCTCCTCTGACCTGGTGCAGGAGCACCGCTCCCGTGCCCTTACCCCGGACCGTCCCGTCATGCGCGGTACCGCCCAGAACCCGGACGTCTACTTCCAGGGGCGCGAGACGGTCAACAGCTACTACCCGAGAGCGCTCACCATCGTGCAGGAAGAGATGGACAAGTTCGCCGGTTTGGTCGGGCGTCAGTACAAACTGGTGGAATACGTAGGTGCGCCGGACGCGGAGCGCGTCGTCATCGTCATGGGAAGCGCCGCCGACACCTTCGAGGAAACCATCGAAACGCTCACCGCGGCAGGCGAGAAGGTGGGCCTTTTAAAGGTCCGCTTGTTCCGTCCCTTCCCGGTCGACGCACTCGCCGCGGCAATCCCCGCCTCGGTCAGAAAGATCGCCGTGCTGGACCGCACCAAGGAGCCGGGCTCCCTGGGCGAGCCGCTCTATCTCGACATCAGGACCGCGATCGGCGAGGCGATGGCCGACGGCAAGTGCACCTTCCAGGGGTACCCGGCAATCGTCGGCGGCCGTTACGGCCTCGGCTCCAAGGAGCTCACCCCCGGTATGGCCAAGGGCGTCTATGACAACCTGAAGCTCGACAAGCCGAAGAACCATTTCGTCATCGGGATCAATGAGGACGTCACCGACTGCTCCCTCAGCTACGACGAGAACTTCCATAACCCCTCGTCCGACAGCTACGCCGCCATGTTCTACGGCCTTGGCTCGGACGGGACCGTCGGCGCCAACAAGAACTCCATCAAGATCATCGGGGAGCACTCCGACAATAACGTCCAGGCCTACTTCGTGTACGACTCGAAGAAGGCGGGTTCCGTCACCACCTCGCACCTGCGCTTTGGCAAGCATGTCATCCGCTCGCCGTACCTGATCGACCGCGCCGACTTCATCGCCTGCCACAACTTCTCCTTCCTGGAGAAGTACGACATGCTGAGCCGGGCCAAGGAGGGTGGGACCTTCCTGCTCTGCTCGCCGTTTGACAAGGAGACCGTCTGGGACTCCATGCCGGTCGAGGTGCAAAAGCAGATCCTTGCCAAGAAGATGAAATTCTACGTCATCAACGCGATCGCCCTGGGCGAGGAGCTTGGTCTCGGCGCCAGGATCAACGTCATCATGCAGACCGCGTTCTTCAAGATCTCCGGCATCATGGAGCTCGGCATGGCGCTCGACGCCATCAAGGACGCCATCAAGAAGAGCTACGGCAAGTCCGGCGAGAAGGTCGTGGAGATGAACAACAAGGCGGTGGACGCGGCACTTACGAACATCTTCGAGGTCAAGATCCCCGCGACCGCGTCCAGCAAGCTGAAGATGCCGCCGGTCGTCGGAGCCCACGCCCCGCAGTTCGTCCAGGAGGTCACCGCCCCGATCATCGCCGGCTACGGCGACTCGCTGCCGGTCTCCAAGATGCCGGCCGACGGCACCTTCCCGACGGGAACCTCGCAGTACGAGAAGCGCAACATCGCGGTCGACATCCCGGTCTGGGACGAGGCGGTCTGCATCCAGTGCGGCATCTGCTCCTTCGTCTGCCCGCACACCACTATCAGGATGAAGGTCTACGATGCCGACAAGCTCTCCGGCGCGCCGGAAACCTTCAAGAGCGTGGACGCCCGCGGGGCCGAGTTCAAGGGGATGAAGTGCACCGTCCAGGTGGCGCCCGAAGACTGCACCGGCTGCGGCGCCTGCGTCTACAACTGCCCGGCTAAGTCCAAGGAAGACCCGAAGCACAAGGCGATCAACATGAAGTTCCAGGCGCCGCTGCGGGCTACCGAGGCGGTCAACTACGACTTCTTCCTGGGGATCCCGGACACCGATCCGGCGCTCGTCAAGCGCGACACCCTGAAGGGGAGCCAGCTGATCACGCCGCTCTTCGAGTACTCCGGAGCCTGCGCCGGCTGCGGCGAGACCCCGTACCTGAAGCTGATGTCCCAGCTCTTCGGCGACCGGGCCATGATCGCCAACGCCACCGGCTGCACCTCCATCTACGGCGGCAACCTGCCGACCACCCCGTGGTCCCAGAATAAGGACGGTCGCGGTCCGGCCTGGTCCAACTCCCTGTTCGAGGACAACGCCGAGTTCGGTTTCGGCATGAGGCTCGCAATCGACAAGTTCAACGAGGCGGCACTGGAGCTTTTGGCTGAGCTCTCGGGCTGCAGCTGCTCCTCCTGCGACCCGATCAAGGATGTCATGCAGGAACTGAGGACTGCCGACCAGTCCACCCAGGCCGGCATCGAGCTGCAGCGCGGACGCGTCGCCGAGCTGAAGAAGGCGCTGGCCGGCTGCGACGAGCCCGCCGCCAAGCAGCTCCTCTCGCTGGCCGACTACCTGGTTAAGAAATCCGTCTGGTGCATCGGCGGCGACGGCTGGGCCTACGACATCGGCTACGGCGGCCTGGACCACGTCATCGCCTCCGGCAAGAACGTGAACCTGCTGGTGCTCGATACCGAGGTCTACTCCAACACCGGCGGCCAGGCCTCCAAGTCGACCCCGATGGGCGCAGTCGCCCAGTTCGCGGCCGGCGGCAAGCCCCAGGCCAAGAAGGACCTGGCGATGGTCGCCATGGCCTACGGCAACGTCTACGTGGCGAAGGTGGCACTTTCCAACCCGGCCCAGGTGGTGAAGGCGTTCATCGAGGCGGAAGCCTACGACGGACCGTCCCTGATCATCGCTTACAGCCACTGCATTGCCCACGGCATCGATATGACGACAGCCGTCGACGAGAACCGCCGCGCGGTAGCCTGCGGTCACTGGCCGCTGGTGCGCTACAACCCGGAACTGGCCGAGCAGGGCAAGAACCCGTTCCAGCTCGACTCCAAGGAGCCGACCATCTCCCTGGAAGAGTACGCCTACGGCGAAAACCGTTACCGCGTGCTGAAAAAGAGCAACCCTGAGGCCGCCGCTGCACTGATGGCGCGCTCGACGGAGCTGACCACCCGCCGCTTCGACCTTTACAAGAAAATGGCGGAGATGGATTACAGCAAATAAGCGCTTGACTCAACCGTGGCGCGGTGTTTAAAATTCTAACAGTGGCCGGGGAAGGTCCCGGCCGCTGTTAACCGAACAGACGACAGAACAGGCAGTAACAGGAGAATGCGGTAATGGCAAAAGGTGTAGTAAAATGGTTCAACGACAGTAAGGGATTCGGCTTCATCGAACAGGATAACGGCGAGGATGTCTTCGTGCACTTTTCCGCGATCCAGGGCGACGGGTTCAAGTCTCTGGCAGAAGGCGACGCCGTCACCTTTGACGTAGAAAAGGGGCCGAAAGGCCTGCAGGCAGCCAACGTGACCAGGGTGTAAAACCCGCTTAAAACGACAAAAAGCCCCGGAAAAGATTCCGGGGCTTTTTTTTGGGCCAAAGGCGTTGAAGCGGTTCATCTGAGCGAGCGGTCCGATCCGGCCGATCCGCCGGACAAAATAAAGCATTACTCGATGCAGTTCCCCACCGAGCCGCTCTTGCAGACCGTCTTGTCGATCCAGAGCGCACCCTCCATCCGGGTTCCCTCCAGGCGGGTGCCGCGCAGGCGCGCCTGGTTGAGCGAGGCACCGCGCAGGTTCGCCCCGGAAAGGTCGGCCAATTCCAGATCCGTCTCGGCCAGGTTGGCCCGCTCCAGGTTTGCCAGGTGCAGGTTGGCCCGATTGAATTTCACCCCGGTCAGGTCGACTCCGACCAGGTTCATGCCGCTTAGGTCCGAACCGGAGAAATCGCGGGTCGTAGTCAGAATGCCCTTCACCTCCCCCTCGGTAAGCCGCCTGTTAAGAACCTTCTCCGCCGCCATCAGGTTCCCCTTCGGATGGGCTTTGAGGAGTTTCGCCGCGCGCTTTTTGCTGGCGGCACGGGCTTTGTTCTTCTTGACGGGCTTCGCTTTAGCTTCCTTGGCCGGCCCGTTGGCCTCCTTCGCCTCATTGGCAAGGGCGGCCAGCTTGGTTTCCGCGGTCCTCAGCATCTGTGCCTCGAACTCATTGCTCGCCTCCGGCTTTTCCTGGGGAGCTTTGGGGGCTGCGGGCGCGGCGAAGGCGCCGGGTGTGGTGGCGAGCAAAAGGGCGCTGACAATGGCTACGAAACGGCGGTTCATGGGACGCCTCCGGAAAAGTGTTAAACTTGCATATCTGCCGCGTCGCGCGCCGCAGGTGCAGGACTGCTGCAAAGTGCACCTACCTTATCGGCAGGGACCCGGGAAACTGAAGCCATTTCGGGTGGCCCAGACCGATTTCGGGTGACCGCGCCCTGACGCGTGCAAAGCGCAGTCGTGTTGTGCTATATTTTAACGTTGCAAGCGGCTAAAGGCCGTGGGGGAAGAAAAACTGGATTCGGGAGCGACATGGCAACGGATAAAATCGTCATAAAAGGTGCCTGCGAGCACAACCTGAAATGTATTGATCTTGAGATACCGAGGGACAAGCTGGTCGTCATCACCGGCATCTCGGGGTCGGGAAAGTCGACCCTCGCCTTCGACACCATTTATGCGGAAGGACAAAGACGCTATGTCGAGTCGCTTTCGGCTTACGCGCGGCAGTTCCTAGAGCAGATGGAGAAGCCGGACGTCGAATCGATCGAGGGGCTCTCGCCCGCCATCTCCATCGAGCAGAAAACCACCAGCAAGAACCCGCGCTCCACGGTCGGTACCGTCACCGAGATTTACGACTATCTGAGGCTCCTCTTCGCGCGGGTCGGGAAACCGCACTGCTACAGCTGCGGCAAGATCATCTCCTCGCAGACCGTCACCCAGATGGTGGACCAGGTCATGGCGATGCCCCAGGGGGCCAAGCTTACGCTCCTCTCCCCGATCATCCGCGGCAGGAAGGGCGAATACCGCAAGGAACTGGCGCAGCTCAGGAAGGACGGCTTCGTCAGGGTGGTGGTGGACGGCACGACCATTGACCTCTCCGAGGAGATCGTCCTCGACAAGAAGAAAAAGCACGACATTGACATCGTGGTGGACCGGCTCGTGGTGAAGCCGGGCATAGAGAAGCGGCTCGCCGATTCATTGGAAACCGCGCTCTCGCACGCCGAAGGGATCGTGAAGGTCGCGGTCTCCGCGGATCCCGAGAGCGGCCGGAAGGCGGAGACGCTGCTTTTCTCCGAATCCTCCGCCTGCATCGAGTGCGGCATCTCCTACCCCGAAATGACCCCGCGCATGTTCTCCTTCAACAACCCCTACGGCGCCTGCCCGGACTGTACGGGGCTTGGGACCAGGATGTACCTCGACGCCGAGCTGGTGGTGCCCGATCCCGAGATATCCATCAGGGACGGGGCGATCGCTCCCTGGGAGAAGCGCTTCTCCGGCTGGTACCACCAGACCCTGGAGGCGCTCGCCAAGGCGTACAAGTTCGACATCACCCTGCCGTTCAAGAACCTCCCCCAAAAGGCCAAGGATGTCGTCCTGAACGGCTCGGGGGGCGAAATGGTCGACTTCTGGTGGGAGGACGACGCCGGAAAGCGGCATAACTACCAGAAAGCGTTCGAGGGGGTGCTCAATAACCTGGAGCGGCGTCACCGGGAAAGCGAGTCGGAGACGGTGCGCGAGGAGCTGGAAAAGTACATGAACATCATGCCCTGCCCGACCTGCCAGGGGGCGCGCCTCAAGAAGGAGGCGCTCTTCGTTCGGGTCGGGGGCCAGAACGTCCAGCAGGTGACCGCCCTCTCCATCAAGGATTCCCTCACCTTCTTCAACACGCTGGCGCTCTCCGAGAAGGAGGAGGACATCGCGCGCCGGATCCTGAAAGAGATTCGCGAGCGACTGAACTTCCTGGTCAACGTCGGGCTCGACTACCTCTCGCTGGACCGCGCCTCCGGGACCCTTTCCGGCGGAGAGGGGCAGCGCATCAGGCTCGCGACCCAGATCGGCTCCTCGCTGGTCGGCGTGCTCTACATCCTCGACGAGCCATCCATCGGCCTGCACCAGCGCGACAACGGGCGGCTCTTGCAGACCCTTCGGCACCTGCGCGACATCGGCAACACGGTCCTCGTGGTGGAGCACGACGAGGAAACCATCATGGAGGCGGACTGGGTCATCGACATGGGACCCGGCGCCGGCGTGCACGGTGGCGAGGTGGTGGCGCAGGGAACCCCCGCGGAGATCATGGCCAACCCGCACTCGCTCACCGGCCGCTACCTCTCCGGGGCGCTTTCCATCCCGGTGCCGAAAAAGCGCAGGAAGGCGGAGCGTTTCCTGACCATCCAGGGGGCCACCGAGAATAATCTCAAGGACGTTTCCGTCGACCTGCCGCTCGGGGTCATGACCTGCATCACCGGGGTTTCCGGTTCCGGCAAGTCCACCCTGGTAATCGACACCCTTTACAAGACGCTGAACCAGACGCTCTACAAGAGCCGGGAAAAGGCGGGTGCGGTGCGTGCCATCCTCGGCCTCGAGGTGCTGGACAAGGTGATCAACATCGACCAGTCCCCGATCGGGCGCACGCCGCGCTCCAACCCGGCCACCTACACCGGGCTCTTCACCGAGATTCGGGAGATCTACGCCCAGCTCCCGGAATCGAAGATGCGCGGCTACAAGCCGGGACGCTATTCCTTCAATGTGAAGGGAGGGAGATGCGAGGCCTGCTCCGGAGACGGGATCATCAAGATCGAGATGCACTTCCTGCCCGACGTCTACGTGCAGTGCGAGGTCTGCAAGGGCGCGCGCTACAACCGGGAAACCCTGGAGGTGCGCTACAAGGGGCGCTCCATCGCAGAGCTTCTGGACATGACGGTTTCCCAGGCCCACGTCTTCCTGGAGCACATCCCGCGCATCAAGGGGAAGCTGAAGACCCTGGAGGAGGTGGGGCTCGGCTACATCAAGCTGGGGCAGTCCGCAACGACCCTTTCGGGGGGGGAGGCGCAGCGGGTGAAGCTCGCCAAGGAGCTTTCCAAGCGGGCGACCGGGCGGACCATCTACATCCTGGACGAGCCGACCACGGGGCTCCATTTCGCCGACATCGCGAAGCTCTTGGAGGTGCTGCAGAAGCTGGTCGACACCGGGAACAGCATCGTCGTCATCGAGCACAACCTCGACGTCATTAAGACCGCCGACTGGATCATCGACCTGGGTCCCGAAGGGGGGGACCGGGGCGGCGAGGTGATCGCGACCGGCACGCCGGAGCAGGTGGCGCGGGTAGAGCGCTCCTACACCGGACAGTACCTGAAAAAGCTGCTCTAACGGATTTCCGGGAGATACCGGCCATGGAACAAAACAAATGCGTCTGCGACAAGGCACACCAGCCAGAAAGCTGCGCGGGGTGCGGCAGTGAGGAGATCTTTCCCTACTGGTGCGACTCCTGCGAGCGCTCGGTCCCGGAAAAGCGCTGCCCTTACTGCGGGCTGAAGGCGTGCAGGAAACGGCTAAACGGAGCTGGGTAACACAAAATCGTCCAGACAAAGAATGTCATATCGATAACCATAAGTGCCGCGGACAGAGCCCTCCCCCTTCCAGGGGGGGACTATCCCCATCCCCACCCGCCCCCCTTGAAGGCACTGCCGTTAAGTTAAGGGCTTGCTGGTGCTTGGTCCCCCCTGTGAAAACAGGGGGGAAGGCTCGCGCAGCGAGACAGGGGGGGCTTTAGCCCGGGCCAAGCACCCCCCTGCCTCTCTACGTTCGGCTTCCCCCCTATTTCATAGGGGGGACCAGCGCCGCCCCTGCATATCCCTTAACCTGTCACCATTCGAAAAATACGATATAATAAGACACTGCTAATTTATTGATTGCGCCAACCCGATTGTGGACTTTCAAACATGCATTTCGATCCGCTACTGCGACTGATTCTACTGACTGCCCTGCTGCTGCAGATGGGGTGCAGCTCCTTGTTGCCGAGCGGCAAGGCTGTCGCAGAATCGCCCTGGATCACCTATACCGACGCCAAGTCCGCCTTCGATGAAATAATAGTCGGTTCCACTACGATCGAGGATCTCAAGAAGCTCGGTTTCGACATCAAAGACTCTCCCAACCTCAAGGTACTCAATTACCTCGATATCGCGGCAACGGTGCAGGCTATCCCGATCCAGGAACTTGACCCCGGTCTGCAGGCCTGTCTGCGCGCCCGGGCAGACTGCCACGCTTACGTTTTCGAACCCAAACGGACCTACTCCAAGCGCATCGGCAATTTCTGGCTGGATATTGCCAATTTCCGGCGCGTGACCAAGGAGACCGGCTGGCATTTCAAGGCGCTCATCGTGTTCGTTAACCACCACGTAGCCTACAAGCTCGCCAGCGGCGAGCCACAGATCGACCAACTGCAGGAACAAATCAATCCGCTCGGCCCCATCCAGCTTCCCACCAATGTACTCGGCATTATATCGTTCTAGCACCCCTCGTTGCCCGCCAGGCGCGCATCCGGTTGACATGATCCTCTTTTCACAGTACTTTGTTATCTTTTGTAAACTTTTGTAAGGTGCTATGCTGAAGCTCTTGGACAACGGTGCCAATTGGAGAGTCGCGCGTGCCGGTTGCGAGCGGCTCGCTTTGTCTAGACAGGCCGTGCTGCACGGGAGTCTGCACAGGAGGCTATGACGGATGACGGATACGGGATGCGATTTTTACTGCGGCAGAATCCTGAAAGGGCTCGAGGATGTTCGGGTACACTGGGAAAACGAGCGTGTTTTCGCCTTTCACCACAGCAACCCGCTCTGGGAACAGCATGTCGTGCTGCTCCCCAAAAAGCATATAGAGTCGCTGCTGACACTGGAGGAGGCGGACAACGATCTGCTCCTGGAACTGGTTTCGCTGGCTAAAAAGATCGCGGCGGAATTCATGGAGAGTTTCGGGGCTGCCCGCGTCTACACAAACCTGGGAAGCTACCAGTCAGAGAAGCACCTGCACTGGCACATCGGTGCGGGCGCGCAGTTGCGGCCTTATTGAAAAGGGACTCTGCTGTAGCGCAGGCAGGCGGTTTTTGATCGGTCTGATCCGACTGATAGGTCGGATAGGTCGGATCGGACCGATCTTAGAAACAGTGCGGGCAACATCGTCGGCAACCGGCTGAACTTCCCTCAAGGGATGTACCATGAACAGACGAGGGGTAACATGGACTGGAAAGACGGATATATCACCGAGGTAGAATACGTTCACGGAGTTTACCGTGAGCTGGGACCATCTGTCCTGAATTTCATCCTTTTACTGCAGAGCATGGAACCGGTACCCCTGCAGGAAGGATTCACTTATTGCGACCTGGGGTGCGGGCAGGGCGACTCCATCCACCTTTTTGCCGCCTGTCACCCGGAAGGGCAATTCCACGCCATCGATTTCAACTACGCCCACATTTCCGGGGCCCGCAACCTGGCCCGGCAGGCCACCATCGAGAACGCCACCTTCTGGGAAGCGAGTTTCGCAGATCTCGGCACCCTCGACCTGCCGCAGTTCGACTTCATAACACTGCACGGGGTCTATTCCTGGGTCGGCCCGGAGAACCGCCAGCGCATCGTGGATTTCCTGCGGGATAAACTGAAGCCCGGCGGAGTCGTCTACATCAGCTACAACAGCTTGCCTGGATGGAGCACCCATGCGCCCCTCAGGCAACTGCTCTCCTCTTACGCCGACACCCAGCCTGGGACTCTGGAGGAGCGCGTCGATCGCGCCATCGGGTTCGTGGAGCAGATGAAGTCCTCAGGGGCTTCCTTTTTCGAGGCTAATCCCTCGGCGAAGGATTTTTTCGAGTACATCTGCACCCTGCCGAGAAACTACGTGGTTCATGAATTCTTCAACCGCGATTGGACCCTGTTCTACCACGCCGAGGTCGTGCGCAATCTGGCGGCGGCGAAACTGAACTTTGCCGGTTCTGCCAGCATCTCGGAAAATCAGGACATGCTCAGGTTCTCAGCTCCGCTGCAGCAGGTACTGGACGGGGTTGCCGACCGGGTGATGCGGGAGACGGTCAAGGACTTTGCAGTGGCTCCCCTGCTGCGCCGGGACGTCTTTACCCGGGGGCGTCAGAAAATCAGCTCCGCAGCGCAGTTGGCGCACGTCGGCAAGACCCTCTTTGCCCTGGTGGTGCCGCAGGCGAGAATAGAGCGCAAGGCGCGATTCCCGGTTGGCGAGGTTCTCCTGGACCGAAAGCTCTATGATCCCGTGCTGTTTGCCCTGGAGGAAAAACCGCAGTCACTGGATGACCTGCTGGCGCGACAAGACGTTGGGGCGCTCGGCAAGCCGCGAGTGATCGAGGCGCTCATGGTTCTGCTTGCCGCCGAGTACGTCATGCCGGCAGTCGAGCCTGCGCTTTATACGCTGATGACCACCCGGAGGCTGAACAACTCCATCATCGAGCGGCAAATCGACAACCTGGAGAAGAAGTCCCTGGCCTCGCCGGTGGTGCAAAACGGGATAAAGGTCGGCTGGCTCGAGCGCCTGCTGCTGTTATGCGAAATCAGGGGGAATGAGGAACCGCTAGCGTTTGTTTGGGAGCGTATGGAGGCGAATAACCATATGCTGGTCAAAAACGGGGAGACCCTGCAGACGAAGGAAGAAAACATGGCGGAACTGGTGCAGGTGATGGAAGCGTTTCGCAACTTCCACCTGCCGCTGCTGCGCCAGCTGGGTGTGTTCTGATTGAGTCTTTGTGTGGCCCTGCTTCCTTGACGGGAGGGGGCCGGGGCACTGCCGTTTAGTCTGAGGACGGACACATTCCCCAAGTGGGCACCCGCGAGGGGTGCCCCTACAAAAGCGCTTATTTGTAGGGATACCCCTTGCGGGTATCCTTGCCACTAATGAAAAAGAGGGCACCCTTGTGGGGCTAGCCGGTTACTTAATCTGTTGATGATTTAGAAATGCTTTGTATTTTAGCCTGTTACAACGATCGCCAGAATTTTCTTAAGCATTCGGATCGGTTATAACATACTGATAAACTAAACATTTCAAAGATCGACAACATTTCAACAGATTAAGTAACCGGCTAGCCTTGTGGGGTGCCCTCTTTTTTGGGATGATGTATCCGCGCTCGGAAGGTTTATGAGCGTCGCAGTTCCTGCATCTCGTGCCAGCGTCGCGCCGCGTCGACCTCGCGCAGCACGCCGCCCACGTCGGCTATCTTGCTGCTTCTCTCGAAGTGGCCGGTCAGTTCCATGCCCGGCCGTAGCTTGCCACTCGCGTAGAGCTTCCAGATCTCCTTGCCGAACTGCGAGGTCAGGAGCTCCGGGGCAAAACGCCCGAAATAAGCGGCCATATTGTCGACGTCGCGCTCCAGCATGCGGCTCGCGTTGTTATTTCCCGCCGCGTCGACCGCCTGCGGCAGATCGATGATGACCGGGCCGTCGGTGCCGACCAGCACGTTGTATTCGGAAAGGTCGCCGTGGACCAATCCGGCGCAGAGCATCAGGACGATCTGGTCGATCAGCCTGCGATGGTACTCCCGGGCCAGGATCGGTGTAAGCTCGATGTCGTTGAGCCTTGGGGCAGCGTTCCCCTCCTCGTCGGTCACCAGCTCCATCAGGAGCACCCCTCCGAGGTAGCAGTGCAGCTTCGGGACCCGCACGCCGGCGCTCGCCAGGCGTTGCAGGGCGTCCACCTCGGCGTTTTGCCAGGCGTTCTCCGACTCCTTGCGCCCGAAGCTCGAGTGCTTGTCCATGGCGCGGGCGCGGCGGCTGTTGCGCACCTTGCGACCTTCCTGATATTGGGCCTGCTGGCTGAAGCTGCGCCGGCCGGCGTCCTTGTACACCTTGGCACAGCGGATCTCCCCTGCGGAGAGGACCACGTAGACCTCGGCTTCCTTACCACTCATGAGCTGGCAAACCACCTCATCGACCAGGCCATTTTGGACCAGCATTTCGAAACTCTTGGGAATCTTCATAGATATCTTTATACACTGTTCTGGTGCACTAGGGAAACATTACCGGATTTAAACCTGTTAATCTTTCAGCGCTCTCCGGGAAGGCCGTTCTGCTTCTCCTTGGTTCCGGCCGGAAATGGTGCTATGGTAAGGGAGGCCGCACCTCCATGGCCGTTACGGAGAACGACAGTTATGCCCGAAAGCCCGCACCCTTTTCAGACCCTTACCCCGAGCTTCATCATGGACGCCGTCGAGAGCCAGGGGTATCGTTGCGACTGCCGCACCTCTGCGCTGAACAGTTATGAAAACCGCGTCTACCAGGTTGGAATCGACGAGGGGCAGCCACTGATAGCGAAGTTTTACCGTCCCGGCCGCTGGAGTGACGAGCAGATCGGCGAGGAGCACCAGTTCTGCTTCGAGCTTGCCGAGCACGAGCTGTCGGTCGTGGCGCCCTGCCGCAACAAGGCGGGCGAAAGCCTGTTCCATTTCCAGGGATTCCGCTTTGCTCTTTATCCGCGCCAGGGGGGCCACGCCCCGGAATTCGACAACGACGGGAACCTGCTGATCCTCGGGCGCATGCTGGGGCGCATTCACGCCATCGGCGCGATCCGTCCCTTTGAGCACCGCCCCACCCTCGACAGCGTCAGTTTCGGTCATAAGAGCGTGGAGATCATCAACGAGCGCTTCATCCCCGACGAGTACCGGGCCAGTTATCTGGCGGTGACCGGGCAACTACTGCAGGCCATCGACGAGATCATTGCCGCGACGCCGCAGGTGCGCTATATCCGCTCCCATGGCGACTGCCACGCCGGCAACATCCTCTGGCGCGAGGGAGCCCCCCACTTCGTGGATTTCGACGACGCGCGCATGGCTCCCGCGGTGCAGGACCTCTGGATGATGCTCTCCGGCGAGAGGCCGCGCCAGTTGGTGCAGCTTGCCGAGCTCATCAAGGGATACCGCGAATTCTGCGACTTCCACCCCAGGGAACTCTGGCTGATCGAGGCGCTGCGCGCCCTGCGCATGCTGCATTATAGCGCCTGGCTCGCCAGCCGCTGGGAGGACCCGACCTTTCCGCGCACCTTCCCCTGGTTCAACACAGTGAACTACTGGGGCGAGCACATCCTGCAGCTGCGCGAACAGCTGGCGGTGCTGGAAGAGCCACCGCTGGAACTCCCCTGAGGGGCTCTCCGCCTGCGCGGTACCCCGGATGTCAGGCCGGGCCGACTATTCGATAGTCGCGACCAGACTCGCGCTTACCCCGGGAATGCTCGCGCCTGCCGTATCGGATACTTGGCCGTCGATCGTGGCGCTAAAATCGCTTTGCTTTGGGGAAAAGCCCGCCCCGATGTCGGCTTTAATGGTAACGAATTCCCCGGCTGCGAACCCATTGGTGCTAATAATTCCCACCGTCAGTTGTCCCGCGATTGCAGCATTGACCTCAAGCAAGGCGCCAGCGCCGGCAGCGGCGCCACTGGCAACCGCGACTCCGTCGGCCGCAGAGTTGTCGGCCTGCTGCGCCACGGTTACCCCGTTGGGAAGCATAACCGTCACCTTCACGCCGCCGATCAGCGTCCCCGGCGGCACCCCAGCAGTCGATAGCTTTAGGACAGCCTTGGTGGGTCCCAAGGCTGTGCCTCCACTCCCTCCTCCGCAGCCCGCCGTAATCAAAAGGGTCAAAAGTACCAATAATGCTGACAGCCTTGGCGTTTTCACAATAAACCTCCTCTTGCCGAAGAAAAAAGTTAGTATCATCAATAAGGTAGCGATGGGCCGATAGTGACTCTATTCACCCGTAGGCTGCCACCTGAAATAGTCAATTTCCCGCCCAGCATCATATCCTTGACAGTTGAATCACCGTTCTGATTTATCAAGATTCCGTTTAACAGAGTTGGCTGGCCACCCTGGCCTTGGTACAAGGCGTCCCAGCCGCCACTGAGAGTTGCATCCTTGGTCAGTGTGAAGGTGTCGTTTTGCTGTGTGCCGAGCACCCTGATATCCTCACCGGGTAACGCTGCCACAAGAGCCGCGGAGAGTGCCGGGTAACCTGTGAGGGTGGAAAAGTTCCAGGCCAGGGGTGCCGGGACGAACGTCGCTGAAATGTTTTTGGCGCTATCCATGGTTACCAGGCACGCTCCGTTTCCGGTGCAGTCCCCACCCCAGGTCGCGAAGATGGAGGTGGCCTGGGGTGTGGCAGTGACAGCCACGACGGCCGGGTAAGGGTAGCGGGAACTGCACCCGCCGCTATTGGCGGAAGTACAGGATATTTCTCCCGGAATGCCGCTGGAGTCCTGGGAACTGGTGTGAATACTGCCGTTACCTGATACGGTGACGGTCAGGGGGTAGCTGGAAAGTTCTGCGGAACATGCCGCGGCAGTTCCGCCGTATATTCCTGAGCAGGTCCAGTTCCAGCTTCCTAACGCCGACGAAGCTCCAAGGTTGCAGAGGCCGCTACTGGGGGCGGTGTCAAATTGTCCGCCACTGCTCGGGCCGCAAACGCCGTCCACCGGCGGGGGGGGAGCTGCGGGTGCCAGGTCGGCGCTGATAACGATCTGGGGAGGGAATTTCTTGGTATTGGTGTTAAAGAGAAAGCCGACCTTGTCATCTGCCGCGACACCTAGCAGTGAAATCTCGCCGGAAGTGATCGCACTGGTCAGATTTGGCGTGGGAGCAAGCGCATAGGTGACCGGGTATTCGGCATAAACCCCGGTGCCAGTAGCCCAGTGAAAGGTTCCCACCGGTGAAACAGTCGTGCCCGGCAGATAGGCTTGCAGTGTGTTCCAGGTTTGTGCGGTTAGATCCGGGTTGGAGCCCAGGAGGGAAAGCTGGAAATCCCCCGCAGCAATCTTGTTGAAATCGGGGTTATTGGCTTGCTGCCCATCGGAATAATAATTCGAATAAAAAACAATCTTAATTGAGGTTATGGCCCACTTCCCGGGGCCAAACTGCAGGTCGAGCGAAGGGGCGACGCTCGCGGTATTGAAGCTGAAGAGCGCTTCCATTTCGCGGGTGCCGTACTCTACGCCATTTACGACATTAGCGACCGGCGCCGAAATCATCATCGCCCCCTTCAGGTAGAAGTTGGTGTCGGAATACGGCGTGCCACCCTGATTGGAATTGGGGTGGGCTCCGGAAACCACGTAGGTGCCGTAATCCGTTCCGATGGGGGGAAGGGCAAACGGCTCGGCAAACGCAGGAACCACAGCCCTCGCGAGCAGAAACCAGGTTGCCACCGTCTGGAGGATGCGAAAAAAGGCCGGTTTTCTCATGGTACGCTCCTTGAGTTGTGGCAGGAAAATAACCAGGCCAGGAAAAGCCCGGCCGAGGCCGCAACGAGCACCCCAATCCAGCTAGATCTTCGCATGGCTTCTGTGTCACTTCGGGCTAGGCAGCCCTTCGGCTCCGCTCAGGGAGCAGGCGTTCGCTGAGCACAGTCGAAGCGCAAACGAAGCGGCAGATTAAACTGGACAGAGTACTAGTACATTTCAGTTCTTGATGAGCCTGCGGTCCGGATTGCATGGATTTCAGCCGGTTTTTACGGCAGACGACGGTCAGCGTTTGCAATGTCTCCTCGGGTCATGTTATATACTTGGCTATATAACGACCGGCTTTCCACAGGACCTTGCAAATGACAGATGTCCGCCATTCCGTGTGCATTTCATTGCTGTTACACGCAGCAACGCTCCTCCTGCTGGTGCAGTCGGGAGTCGGTCATCTTCTTGAGAAACCGATCACCGTTGACTTAGCTCTTTGCGATCTCCCCGAAGCGAGCCTGGAACGAACCGGGGGAGCTGGGGGGGGTAAAGCCGTGGAGGCGCGCCGACCGATGCCACCTGCCTCGGACAACAACCCTCAGAATGTCTCCCTTTCCAGGCATTTGGAGCAAAGCCCCGGCGCCATTGTCACGATTACGCCATCCGGCATTGCACGACAGCCTGCGGCAATGCAGGCCCCGGCGGACCAAGCCAGCCGAAACCAGGCACCGCTGAACGTCAAGGCGGGGCCGGTCGCGCCGCAGGCGACTGCGGCCGCGCAGGGCAGCGTCAATGGTGCAACTGAGGCAGCAAACCGAACCGCGGTCCCTGGGGGGGCTGGCGAGCCTGGAGCCAGCGGTTCAGGTCGAATGCTCCACCCGGGCAAAGGGCCCGGTGAAGGTTCCAGCCTGCTCAAAAAAAGATATCTCGGCGAGCATTTCGCTTACATCATGAAGATCATTCAAAAGAACATGAACTATCCCAGCCGGGCGAAGCGGGAGGGGTGGACCGGAAAGGCGCTGGTTTCCTTCGTCATCCTGGAAAACGGTCAGGTCGACAACATACGGATCCTCACCAGCACGGGGCACCAGCTCCTTGACGCCGATGCGAGCGAAAGCATCAGGGCCGCGGCACCCTTCCCGCCGCCCCCCATTAAAGCGGAGCTGGTGGTGCCCATTAACTATCAAATGTCGCGGTGACCGGGGCGAAGCCCTGGCCTACCAGGTTTCTCCCTCCCCTTCAAGGGGAGGGCCGGGGTGGGGATGGGGGTAGCCAGGACCGTTAGGTGGAAACCGTTAACCGTGTCACTGGTTCAGTAGCGCCCGGATTTCCCGATCACCCGGGTTCACCCCGAAGAAGGTCTGGAAAAACTTCCTGGTCTCGGGCGCAAGATTGCTGCCGGCCGACTGGGGATAGAGGACTCCGGCCAGCCATTTAGCTCCCAGGAGCCGCAGAAAGGAGGGTGGGGTATCCATCCAGTCAAATGGGGTGTCGGGGACCAGGTACACCCTCCGGTTGCGCACAGCCCGGATCCCTCCCCAGCGCGCATCCTGGTAGATGGCTTTGAAGAAGGACTCATCCTGTACGATGATGACTTCCGGGTCGAAGCTTATGACCTGCTCCAGGGAAAGATGGTCTTTGGCGCGGCGGCTCTCGGAATCATTACGATATACGTTGCGCCCGCCGGCTAGCGCAATCGCCTCCGCGTGAACCGATGAGGCGGAAACAGTCGTCAGGCCGTCCCTTTCTTGCGCGAAGTAAACGGATACCCGCTTCTGTGCCGGGATCGCGGCGGCAAAGGAGTCGAGCTTCTTCAACTCGGCGCGGAAATAGGCCGCCAGCTGTTTCCCCCGCTCCCGCCGCCCGAGCAACTCGCCGAGAAATTCATAAGCGGCGGGGTAGTCCGAAAGCCGGTCCAGTTTGATCAGGGCATAGGGGATTCCAGCTGAGGAAAGGATCCCCGCCACCTTCGGGTTCAGCGCTCCGGACCGGGGCGGCCAAGCGACAACGAGATCGGGATGGATCGTCATGAGGACCTCCGCGTTGAAGTTGCCACCCGGCCCGCCAAAGCCGCCGACCACAGGAAGTTTCCCGGTCTCGGGGCGCAGCATGCGTTGCTGCTTTGAGTTGGGAGCGCTGTTGAGCCCCGCCAGAAGCCCGGGATCAATGGTGTAAATGAGGTAGGTTACCGGCGGGGACGCCCCCATAACCTTGGCTAGGTGACCTGGCAGCGTGACGGAGCGACCGTACATATCGCTCACCTGAGCGGCCTCGGCACTGGCCGCAAACAGCAGCAATATCAGCAGCAAACTTTTAAGAAACGTAAGTCTAACTGGTTGATTTCCCGCGTCAGAGCTTGGTGCTGTTAACGGACGGTATCCCTCCCGCGAGAGTGTCCGGGCGAATGATGATTCGCCCCTACGGAAGTCGGAAAGAGTGTAGGGGCGAATCATCATTCGCCCAACGATGGCGTCACCTGCATGGAACCCAGTACCAGGCACATAGTTTCTTATTGATAGAGCGCCGCACCGGCGGCGTGGGGCACTTCTGAGAAAGCTCAGGCGAGTCCAAAAAGTCCCCTCTCCCGGAGGGGGAGGGAGGGGCTTGGCGCGGGGTTCGATGCTAACCGGCAATTGCGTCATAGTTTCCCTCCACTTTAAATATTTCTGCAATATCCAGGACTTTCATCTGCTTATCCGGGTACTCCTCCAAGGCCGCGGCCGCTAGATTCTCCCGGCAATAGGAACAGCAGGTAATGACCGCTTCCGCTCCCTCCTTGACCGCCTGACGCACCCGCTCGCGGCCGTTAATCAGGGCGGACGCGGGGTCGATGCTTCCGCCTCCCGAGCCGCAGCAAAAACTTTTCAGCTGATTATGCTTCATCTCCAGCAGGGTAATGTCTGCGGCAAAGGCGATAAGCTTTCGCGGGGCGGAGAACTCCTGGTTGTACCTGCCGAGAAAACAGGGGTCATGGAAGACGGCTTTGTGGGAAAGTTCCGGAGCCGGCTGCAGTTTTCCTTGATCAAGGAGCCCTGCCAGGTACTGAGAGTGGTGCACGACCGTACTACTTCCTCCCAGTTGCGGATATTCATGGTTCAGCGTGTTGAAGCAGTGCGGGCATGCGGTGACGATGGTCTTTCCCTGGAAGGCTTTCAGGTAGTCGATGTTGGCGAGGGCCGCACGCTGGAAAAGGGACTCATTGCCCAGGCGCCGCAGTTGCCCGCCGCAGCAGGCGGGAGGCTCCAAGCGCGCGACGCGCAGGCCGGCGCGCTTCAGAATCCCGACCATCAGGTCGACGGTTGCCGGTGCAGCATCCTTACTTCCCTGGCAACCCGGCCAGAGATACACATCGCTATCCGGAACAGGCAAGGCCGTCGGCGGCGCGGCAACGGCGAGGGAGGCTTCGTGCCCGGCAAAGAGTCGGACAACGAAATCGGGGAGCCGGCCTTCGCCAAGAGAGCCGCGCCTGATGTTAATGATTCTGGAGGAATGCTCACCATTCATGGGACAGCGCGCCTCGCAGGAGCGACAGGCGGTGCAGGACCAGAGGGCCGTTTCACTGATGACAGCGCCAACCAGCGGGCTACTCCAGCTCCTTTGGTGCAAAAGACTTTTCAGGTTTTTCATCAGGGTGACGGGAGCGACCGGCTCCCCCCCCTGGTAAATGGAACAGAGCTTTTTACACCGGCCGCACTCCACGCAGGCGTCGGGCTCAAGGTTCTGCTTCCGGGTGCAATCCGAAAGGGTGCCGGTAGCGGGCGCTCCAGGCTGTGGCAGACCCAGGGCGGCCCGATCGCCCCAGGTCTCCGCCAGGCAGAGCTGGAGCGGAACAGCCAGCAGGTGCAGCAGTTCGTCCAGGGAAACAGCATGAGAAACGCGAAGGCGAGGGTCGCGTGCCCGTACCAGAGCGCCGCATGAAAGCTTTCGGACCCCTCGGGCGCGACGAGGTTACTCACCACCCAGCTTACGGCGCCACTGATTGGCGACAAGAATGCGAACGGTGCAGAGGTGGCATAAATCCGTGCTCCCTTCACCAGAAAACCGCTTCCCACGATTGCGCCCAGCAGTGCCAGGACTCCGGCATCAGAGAAACGGCTCTCCAGCCTGCCCGGTTTGAGGATGTAGCGCTTGTAAACCGCCAGGGCGACTCCCACGAGAACCGCGGCACCGGCCAGGTCCAGGATCAGGGAGAGGGCGAGGTAGCTTGCGCCGCGCGGCGGGGCCATTTTGAAGTGCATCTCCAGAGCTATCAGGGCGCTGCCCGCGGCGAGCACCAGCATGCCGAAAAACAAGCTGCGGTGCATGATCAGGTAGATCCGTCCGCGAATCATCCCCCTTTGGTTGAAGATGCCTCGTAGCGCGGTAAGGAGCCTAACGACCCTATGGATTCGGGGTGCGCCGGCAACCCCGTGCCTCCAGGTTGTCACTCGAAAAAACAATCCTGCTGCAAGAGAGGTGGCAGCAAGGAGAGTCGCCACCTCCAAAAAGAGATGGTTTCCTATGTTCCACATTATTTGGCGCGAGGCTTCCATACATTTCCCATCCTTTTTGCTATTCCCTTACCAGGTGACCAGCTTTACGGCTTTCCTCAAGGTTACCACTGCATCACGAATGTCGATGACACCGTCGGGCGCCGGGACGCCGTTCACCAGCGGGGCCACATCTCCCGCGGCGTAGTCTTCGGCCGTCGCCGCATCGAGGCCGACGGCGATGCGGAGCACCCTCAGGGCATCGCCTACGTCGACCGCTCCATCACCGTTCACGTCTCCGCTCGGGAGGGCAGCGCTTTTGATGATGTTGCGCTGCACCGTGGCAGTTACACCCGCCGGGCTGGTGGCGCTGACGGTGATCGCGTAATTCTTGTTGGCGGGGAGGCTGATCGTCTGCGTGAAACTCCCGTCAGAGGCAAGTGCAGGCGCATACAGCTGACCGTCCACCGTGATGCTGAGGACGCTGCCGGACTCCGCGCCGGTAACGCTACCGATGATCACGATGCTTCCCTGAGTCGTGGTGCAATCCTGAGCCGGGTTGGTCACGGCAAGTGTCGGGGCGGTGGTGTCGGAGGTGACGCTGCGCTTGGCGCTGGTTACATTGCCGGCCTGATCGGTAGCGGTGATTTCGATGGTGTTGACGCCGGGTGTAAGGCCAAGCGTCAGGGAAAAGCTGGTCCCGCTCACGTGGGCGTTACTGGGCGGCCCGTTGTTGACTCGGGCGGAGATGACGGCGAGCGCGTCGTCCACGCTCCCGCTTACCAGGACCGAGCTCGCGCCGATAAGGCTGTTATCCGCGGGCTGGCTGAAGGTCAGTAAAGGCGCGGTTTGGTCCAGGGTTATGGTGCGGATGTCGCTGGTCCGGGTGCCGGAGAGGTTGGTTGCTACTGTTGTTATTGTATTGGTGCCGACGCTGAGCTGCACTGGGTGGCTAAAGCTGCCATCGGGGTTGAGCGCCACCAGAGTGCCGTTTATGGTCAGGTTCTCGATCCCGGCACTGTCGAGCACCGAACCGGAAATGTTGAGTATCGGGTTATTGGTGAGCGCGTGGTCGGAGAGGGTGGAAAGGCTCAGCACCGGCGCGGCCGCCCCGGAGAGCGCGGCCGCGCTAATCAGCAGTGCCGGAGGAGTCCCCTTGGTGTTGGTATTGAAAAGGTAGCCGACTTTGTCATCCGCAGCCTTCCCCAAGAGTGACAGCTTGCCGGACAAAACTGCGGCGGTGAGGGTCTGCGTGGTACTCAGCGCATAGCTCTGGTAGCTGTTATTCAGATCGCTCGTCGCAGCCCAGGTGAAGGTCCCCAAGGGGGTCGTCGTCGTGCCGGGGAGATAGGCCTGCAGGGTGTTCCACGTTTGTATCGTGATATCGGGGTTTCCTCCCAAAAGAGAGAGCTGGAACTGTCCGGCGGCTATCTTGTTAAAGTCCGGATTGTTGGGCTGAGTGCCGGCTGCCGCGTAATTCGAGCTCATTTCAATCCCGATGGAGGTGATGCTCCAGTTCCCGGCGCCGTACTGGGCATCGAAGGCCGGCATTACCCCGGCGGTATTGAAGCTGAATAACGCCATCATGGCGCGTACGCCGTAATCGGTGCTCCCCACGGTGTTGTCCACCGGGGCCGAGATCATCATGGCTCCCTTCAGGTAGAAATTCGTGTCGGCGTACGGGGTGCCGCCCTGGTTCGAATTGGGGTGCGAGCCGGAAACGACATAGGTGCCAAAGTCGGTGCCGATGGGGGGAAGCGTGCTGGACGCACCGGCAGTACTCAGGGCTCCGATCAGAAAGATGCCCAGGGCGGCGGCCGCTAGACTTGTGCAAGCCGTGATAGTTTTCATGGATTCTCCTTGCCTGCCATGCAGATACCCCTCAATCCCCACTTCCGTTAACTCAAGGATGGTAGTGTTTTGTCCCCCCTATGAAATAGGGGGGAAGCCGAACGTTAGAGAGGCAGGGGGGGGTGTGCCTGGGCTAAAACCCTCCTGTCTCGCTTTGCGAGCCTTCCCCCCTGCTCCACAGGGGGGACACCGGCGGAACCAGTCCCCGGTTCGGTTCGTTATCTAATGGAGTCCCGCCGATCCCCACCCTCAGCTATTCTGCGCGGCACGCAGACTCTGAGGTTACCTTTCAGCAGGTGCACGTCCACCTCCCTGCCGTACAGGGAAAGCAGGTTCTGGCTGGTAATGGTCTCGGCCGGGGTGCCGCTGGCGATAATGGTCCCCTGTTTCATCATGATGACCCGGTCCGCGACCCAGAGTGCATGGTCGGGAAAATGGGTGGATTTGACGAAGGTGTATCCGGCACGGCTCAGATTACTTAATTCCTCCAAGAGCCTGATCTGGTTGCCGTAATCCAGGCCGTTTGCCGGTTCGTCGAAGATGAAGCTGTGGGCACCCTGGGCCAGCGCCCGGGCGATCAGGGTGAGTTGCCGCTCGCCGCCGCTGATCTCCGTGTAGGGCCTTTGCTCCAGATGCAGAATGGAGAGACGCTCCAGGGCGGCGCGGGCAGCATCCTGGTCCCGGTGGCTGCTCCTGGCAAAAAGGGATTGCTGCCCCACCCGCCCCATCAGGACCACGTCGAGCACCCGATAGCCAAAGGAGGCCCGGTGCGACTGGGGGACATAGGCGATGCTGCGCGCCAGTTGCTTGGGGGCGATGGTGGAAATCTCGCGCCCCTCAATGCGGACCTCTCCTCCCTTTTGGGGGCGATACAGCCCGAGCAGCAGCTTCAGCAGGGTGGTCTTGCCGCAACCGTTTGGCCCGAGCAGGGAAACGATTTCGCCTTTTCGGATGGAAAGGGAAACGTCGTGCAGCACGGGATGGCCGGGAAAGGCGAAACTGACGTGATTCGCTTCAATCAGCATGTTACCCCCAGGCCTTGCGTGCGTTCTTCAACACCAGGGCAAGAAACGGCACCCCGACCAGTGAAGTGACGATCCCCAGCGGGATTTCCACGTTGAAAAGCAGACGGGAAAAATCGTCCACGATCACCAGGTACAGCGCACCCAAAAGCGCCCCGACCGGCAGCAGCAGTCGGTTATCCGGGCCCACCAGCAGGCGCGCCAGATGGGGTATGATCAGTCCGACCCAGCCGATCATGCCGCCCAGGACAACGGTCAGTGCGCTGATCAGGGTGGCGCAGAAGATCAGGACCAGGCGGATCACTTTCACATTGACGCCCATCGTTTTGGCCTCGTCGTCTCCCATACTGAGAATGTTGAGATAGGGGGAGAGCAGCAGGATAATGGACATGCCGATCAGCATGGGGAGTGCCGTGTAGAGGAGCGTTTTGCCGTCGACCAGGGAAAGCCCACCCATGAGCCAGTACACGATGGCCGGAAGCTGGTTGTAGGGGTCCGCGAGATACTTGACGACCGATAGCAATGAGGTAAAAAGAGCGCCGCTCAGTATGCCGCCCAGCAGCAGCATCAGGAGCCGGTCGCCGCGGTACAGTCCGGCTACCAGCAATGACAGCAGTACCGCCAGAAGTCCGAAGCAAAAGGAACTCGCCTGCACCACCAGCCAACTGCTGGAAAGGATCATCCCCAGGGCGGCGCCGAAGGAAGCTCCTGAGAGCACCCCGAGGAGGCTTGGTGAGACCAGCGGGTTAATGAACATAGACTGGAACGCGGCTCCGGAAACGGAGAGAGCGGCGCCGATCAGCACGGCGGCCATGATGCGCGGCAGACGGATCTGCACCACGATATTGTGCAGTAGCGCGGCCCGCTCGCTGGTCAGCGTCCCAAAACCCCAGCCGGAGCCGAGATACCTGCAGAGCTCCGCAAGGGGGATCGGGTATTTGCCCAGGGCGAGAGAAATCAGCACGGTTGTCCCGAGCAATAAAAGTAGACTTGTGATCCAGATGGTGCTTTTCACCATGCCTGCGGACTCCTCGGTGCGGTTTCAAGGGGGCTATCCCACAAATAAATGGCGCTGCTAGCGCACGTTGCTTTTCCCTTTATTCAACCAGTAAAAATCTGGCCGAACTCTCCCTCCCCTTCAAGGGGAGGGTCGGGGTGGGGATGGGGATGGGGATAGTCAGCGTTGGATCTCCCGCCTCAATAGTCCGAAAAGACCTTTCTCCCGGCAGCCTTCCAGGGCACCCCGGGGACCGCGCGGTCCGGGACTACGAGCAGGACGACTTTCCCTCCCCTCAGAATCGGCTTCACCCAATCTCCTATCTGCACCACCTCCCTATCGAAGAGAGTTTGCTGCTCCACCGTCTGGACCTCGTCTATTCCGGCCGCGCGTATTTCGCGCACCGTCGCCAGGCCGTTCGGGCAGGGTATGCTCAGCTTCCCCTTGAACCTGCCGTCGTTGCCGCTGAGACGCAGACCCGCACCGGCCAGTGCGCCAATGACCCCCTGCCCGGTGCCACCGTGTTCTGAGAGATGAATGCCCTGGGCTACTGCCGTGTCATAGGCGCTTTGCTTGCTAAGTACCTCCACCTTTGCCTGCTGACCGTACTGCACGATGATCTCCCGCGCGATCAGCCGCTCCGGCACCAGCACGCAGAGCCCGGGGTCGGACTCGGGCGCGCTCTCGGCCGCAAGTCTCCGGCAGAAGTACGAGGTAATGCAGTCGAGCAGCTCCGGCTGAATCTCTGCGGGGAAACACATGGAGCTATTGTGTGAGGTGTAGGGGATATCCGGATGCAGAAGAAGCTGATGCCGCGTCACCTGGCCGCATTCTCCCCAGCCTTTCCCGGTGATGGCGTCAGCGAGCAGCTCGGCGATTTCACCGGTCCCACGGCTCTCGATATTGTCCGTGTCATCAATGCAGATGAGTATCTTCATGGTGTCCTTTGAGCTTCCGCTTCATTTTAATCCGATGATCATGCTGTACCCGGAGGCATCCGTCCTGGTCATGACCAGCAGGTCTTTGTTATAGGAGAGGGTCGCATGCTCGTTATAGTATTTGGTGCTCATCGGGGTGAGCGATGTCGTCAGGTTCCACCAGGTAAAAACGGAGAAGTAAGGAGTCCCGCCGGAGTCAAAGTAACGGGCATAAGCATCCGCTGCGCCGGTGTCGGGAGAAACGAAATTGGCGAAACTGGTCCAGGTGTGGGCATCACTCCCGGTATCGGCGTAGGGGGAGAGCGTGAAGCTGTCCGGGCTCGAGGAGGCGCTTTCGCTGTCGCGGTACTCGGGGAAGCTCGTCACTCCGGAGCCGGTGATCTGCATCCTGCCGTAGGCCGACGTGGCCCGCGCGGCTCCCGCCTGATCCCTGACTGCCCCGATTTTCTGGAACCGGTAGCTGCCGGCCAGGTCGGCGGGTGTGTAGCTTGGCAGGGTCTGGTCCGTCGGCTTGAAGTTAAACTGCAGAATTCTCAGATAGTACTGATCCGAGATCGCGCCGCTTTTCACCTCTTTTTTGGTCGACACCCCGACGATAACGGTTTTGTCATCGGTCATCCTGCCGGTGAAGATCACGTTCTGCCTGGCGTCCTTTCTGGCGGCCGGTTCGGCGTAGCTGTCGTACTCCTTGGTCAGCCCGTCCGGTTGCACCCCAAAGCAGGTCACCTTCCACATCAAATCCCACATGGGCGCCATTTTGTAGGAGGGTGTGCTGTAATCCCAGGGGATGATGTCCTTGATGCTGCCGATACCGTCGGGAAAGAGCAGCCCCGCACCGGTGAGGGAAGCCGGCGGAGTCCAGAACTGGGCTTGCTGCCCGACCCTCGCGTTACTGTATTCCCACTCCAGGCTCTTCCCGCTGTTAAGCGTGTGATAGGCGTAACGGGTCGGCCCGTTCCCGGCCAGTTCGGGGTATTCCGGGTTCTGGTTGCCGGTGCCGCTCACGTCCCAGACGTCGTAATCGTCGAGGTCCCTTTTCTTCTGGAAGACGGTGATCGCCTTCGATCCGTCAACGGCAAAGCTCCAGTTGGCGAGCAGCATGTTCTTCCTTGCCCCCATGACGCCGTGAAAATCGGCCCAGGCGGCAGGTCCCGATAAGGTCAGCTCGCCGTCCCCCCGCATGGTCATGGTCTGCGCCGCCGGGAGGGGGATGCTGGTGGAGCTGTCGTTTGCCGGGTTGTAATGGGCGCTGTCCTGAAAATCCTGGAAGCTGAGCGCGCCTGCGGCGTCAATGGCAAGCGTCCCGCGCTCCCACCGGGCGCTTGGACCGCAGACCAGGGTGTGGAAATACCAGGTCCCCTGGAGGTCTGCCTGGGATTTCGGCGTCGGAACAGCCAGCACCGGGAGCGATAGCTCGCTTTCCCCGTCACGATTTTGGGCGCTCACCAGGAACTGGTAACTGACGCCGTTGGTCAGGCCGCTGATGACAAACTGGCTGCTGGTGACGTTCACTTTGGTCGAGTCGGTCCGGGTGACCGGCCCCGCGCCGACCGCAGCGTAATAAATGTTGTACGAGGTGGCGACGTAGGTTGAGTTGGGAGACTCCCAGGATAGGGAAACCAGTCCGTCGCCCGGCTTCGCCGTCAAGGTGGTAATTGCTCCCGGAATCCCGGGATCATAGCGCCAGGCGTCACCGCTCGAAGCCGAGCACCCGAAGAGGATCAGGGACAGGCAGAGCGCCATGACCAGGCGGAGCAGCATGCCCAGGCAGGGCAGCACCCGTTGTGCAGGACTAAGTATCAAGGCAGCTCCTTCCGATCGATTTGCTCATAAAGGTCTCCTCAGAGGCTGAAACGGTATTCAAAACCGCCGTAGATATATCTGCCGGCCCGCGGGACACCATAGGTATCTTCGTAGTTTTTATTGAAGACGTTGTCGGCCCCGAGGTAGACCGTGACCTTATCCTGGAGAAGACGCTGGCTTATCTTGATGTTTGCCACCAGGTAATCGGCCAGATAGGATTTCCAGAAAACCTGGTCGGTCAGCTGGGTGTTTCCCGACGGCTTGGTGTAGACCGCCGAGTGGGCGACATAGACCAGCGAAACGAACGGGGTCAGGCCGGAGTCGAAATCGTATTTGCCGCTAGCGGCAAGTTTGTGCAGGGGGACGTACTGCACCTCGTCCCGGGAAGCCAGGGAGAGGTCCCGGGACTGGTTGTAGGTGTAGTTCAGCTTCAGCTGAAGGCTTTTCGCTACAGCCGTTTCCAGCGAACTCTCGAACCCGTAGAAGCGGTACAGGGAGAAGTTCACGTTGTAGGGGACATAACCCTCGTACTGGGTCAAGCCGGACTGTTTCAGGGCGATGAAGTTGTGGAGGTTACTGTAGAAACCGTTCAGCTTAAAGGAGCTATTCCACGGCAGCTTCTGTTCCACCCCCAGCTGATAGTGTTCCGCCACCTCTTGAACCAGGTTGGGATTGTTGGTGTTGCGCAGATAGAGCTGGCTCAGCGAGGGGAAATGAATATTGCGCATGAACGCGGCCTTGACCCTGGTGTCCTGGAGCAGGTCATAGTAAAGACTCGTGGAAACGCTGTAATCTTCGAGAGTCCGGTCGTTGCGAATCTGCCAGTGTCGGGCATATCCCGCCGAGAAGCCGAGCCCCTTGAAGGGAGTCACCTCGTATTCGATGGCGCTTGAGCAAAGAAAGATGCTCTGGTCGTCCGCCACGGGATAGAGCAGATAGGGTGGGCTCCCCGCCCCCGAGCCGGGCACGACCTGCTGGACAAATCCGCCCGGCTTGGCGGCACCCGAATCGGTCCAGCTGTCCCATTCACCCGAGAAACCAAGAGTGACGCTTCCGCCCCGGCCGAAATCGTATTTCGGCTGCAGCGAGGCCCCGCGAGTCACGCCTGTGTTCTTCAGGTGGTAGGAACCCGGGACGTCCGGGTCGTTGAACGAGTTGTAGTTTTCGTTGTCGTAGCGGTTATTGTCCTGAGCCATCCGGTTGTAAAAGAGCCGCGAGCGGATTTCCAGGGCGTCGCCGGGGCTGTAGTCGGCGGCGAGTTGCAGCGTAATCCCCTGATAGTTGTCGACCCGGGCGTACTGAGGCGTCGGAGCGTAGGGGTCGAAGGTGCTGTTGATGGCGCTGGCCGGTTTGCCGTAGCCGCCCTGTACGAAGTTGCCGGTCAGCGCGAGATGCAGGTCGCTGTCGGGGGTAAAACCGAGGCTCACAAAGGCGTTGTTTCTCGTGTTGTCGCTATTCTTGCGGTATCCGGAGTTTTCCAGCGCTTCGGGTAGCCCCGTCTTGCTGTTTATTTCAGTGGCGCCGCTGACCGGGGCAGCGAGCGGGAAGCGGTCGCGCTGGTAGGCGCTGCCGCTCATGAAATAGTCGAATTTCCCCCGCGTTCCCGAGAGGCTCGCCTTGGCGAGATAAGGGGTCCCGTCGCCGGCCTCGAAGCCGAGGCTCCCTCTGGCTCCCGGAAGCCCCTTCTTGGTAATGATATTGATGACGCCGCCCAGCCCCCCCTGCCCGTAGAGCACCGAACTTGCACCTGTCGTGACCTTGATTTTGGCTATGCTGTCCACCGGAATCGTCGAGGGGTCGAACTGCTGGTCAAAGGCGGAATTGAGCGGCACGCCGTCCAGCAAAACCAGGATGTCACGTGATTTGAATCCCCTGATTTCGATCCGCGGCACCCCTTCCGCGCCGGTTTTAATGTTCACGTCCGACAGTAGGACCAGGGCTTCGTCGAGGGTCCTTGCGTTGGAATCCCTGATCTCCTCCGCATTTATCTCGTGCACCGTTTCTCCGGCCTCCACCGGAGACTGGATGGGCGCCGTTACGATTACCTCACCCAGCGCGAAGATGTCTTCACTCTGATCTTCGGGGGAACCCATGGCGAAGAGCTGTGCTGCCCGAAGCAGCAGGCAGATCCCGAGACCTGCGCTGATAAGTTTTTTCCGCTGCATCGTTGCTCCGCTTGGCCTGCCACTGGCGTCTCGGGGGCCGCCCGTACGGGTTTTGACAGGCCTGCAACCCGTTTCGGTTGCAGGCCCCTTTTCAGCACTTTTGGGACGGTGCCATCGCGCTGGAGTTGCCGGTATCGTCTTTCTTTGAGAGAACCTAGGCCAGGGAGGGAGCGGGCTGCGATCTTCTCTTGAAGGCGATCAGGACGACCATCCCGAGGCAGCTCAGGATAATGGAACTCGGCTCGGGAACCGGAGCTGGCGCCTGATAGGCATCGACCGTGAGGGTGAGGGTCGGTGGAAGTCTGTTCTTCGTGTTGAACACGTAGCCCACCGCGTCATCCGCGGCAAGACCCAGCAGGGTGAATTCGCCGGATAACAGTTCCTTGGTGAGGCTCGCCGTATCGATAAGGCTATAGGAGTCATGTACGTAGCCATCGGAACCGGTCTTCTGAGTCGCATCCCAGTTGAAGGTGCCCACTGAGGAAGCGGTCGTGGTGGCGAGATAGCTTTGCAAGGTGTTCCAGGTCGTCGTGGTGAGATTGGGGTCGCCGCCCAATACGTCGAAGGTGAATTTTCCCGTGGAGATCGCGTTGAAATCGGGATTGCTCGGCTGCACACCCTGGCCGGTCCAGTTGGTCGACAACGAGATAGCAGCGGAGGTGATGGCCCATTTGCCGGCACCAAACTGGGTATCGAACTGGGACAGGAAGCTGGCGGTATTGAAGCTGATCAGCGCGTCCATGGTGCGCGCGGTATAACCGACGGCCGGGTCGGCGACCGCTGCCGAGATCTCCATGGCGCCCTTGCCGTAAAAGCTGGTGTCAGCATTGGGTTTGCCGCCGCTATTACCGTTTTTTTGCGTGCCGGAGACCACGTAGGTCTGGTAATCCGAATTGAAGGTGACTGTGAGCGGTGTGGCGTGAGCCGGGTTGATCTCTCCCGACAAAAGCATACCCAGCGTTGCGGCCCCAAAGAGTGATAACAGTGCTGCTGATTTCATAGTGCTCTCCTTTTTTATGGCAATAAAATCCTTCGACATGCTTGGCAAATTAGATTCCAGTACTTCCCGGCCCGGATCTATGAGAGTCTGTGTCTTGTCAAGCCTAAGTAGCGTCCCCTTGGGTTCACCGCGTGTCGTCACCTCCTTTGGAGCGTAGGGACCGTTGTCCGTAGCATTCGTGGAAAAGCACCCGGGCCCGCTTCAGGTTCCCACTCTTTCCCGACTGAGCCGTGTTACTCCCGGCGCCCTGCAGGGGCTTCGGTTCGACACGGCGCTATGTACTATTTTATATAACGCAAGACGGGTGCCAGCCTTAAGAGCGCGGGAGAACCCCATGAGCGTTTAACTTGGAAATGAGGTGACTGACAGTGGTGCCGGAAAGTACCCAGCGAATAAAAGTATTAAACATCGGCTACCTGGCCCGGTGAGAAAAGGTATACGGGCCAGGTATTATATTGTTTTAACAGGTGTGAAGCGCCAACGCCTGCAGTCAAGTACGGGAGCAGAAAGGCAATACGTCAAGCAGGTCAAGTGCCGCATCCTAACTCGTTCTCCGGCCCAACGCTTCTTCACTCAGGCTGAGTGGGGTAACTGCGCAGCAGAGGAGAGCTGGCCAGTTGTTTGCTTTCCCTGTGCCAGTACCATCCTTAAGGTGTGCCGAGATTATAGGCAGAAGCGCGAAATTTAATCATTCGTTATATAGTACCACATATAACGATTAGCATAATATATCCAGCTTTTTTAATCATGGCAGCGTATACGGTAAGGGGAGCGCGGGGTCGTCTGGAAGATAGGCGCAATCAATGGGGCGCAACTCGAGGGTGTTCTTGACCTTTGGCACCGGGCGTTATATACACTCCTGATGAGCGGGCCGGAGTTTTGTCGAGGAGAGAGAAGCTGTCACGAGTCATCTGCGCTTCGACTCCGCTCAGCGAACGCCTGACTCCCTGAGCGGAATCCAGCGTAACTTGTAGGATGCGGTGAGGCACGAACCGCATCGTTTTAAAGATGCGGGCTTCGTGCATCGGCATCCTACGGTGATCTGCTTTGATTGATGCGGGGGGCAAATAATGGAGTGCGCGGGCATGAAAGAAAACTTTTGGAGGATAAATCGTCAGGGGAAAAGGGAGTTTCTCAACGGTCAGCAGGACTGGCAGGCGGCTGTCGCGGCCGCTGCCGGATGCGCCACATTCTTGGGGGACGTGGAGGAGGAATGGGTCACCGAGGAGCCGCGCTCCTGTTACAACTGCCGCTACCGCCGCTGGACGGAGGAAGCGTTTACCTGCCTGGCTCTGAACGCCGTCTGACCAGGCTCTGAGCATGCTCAGAGCCCCCGTCCCGGATAAAGTCCTGGGTGAGCTTGCCGCCGAGGCACATCGAACTACCAGCTAACCCGGGAAGGTTTCACCCCTCCAGAAAACCGTCGCAGTAGGCGCTCACCTCGTCAAGATAAGCCTGCTTCTGCCGCTCTTCCAGAAAGGACCCGGCGAAAGAGTTCTCCACCAGTTGCCGGATTTCCCGGTGATCCAAATCCAATGCACTCTGAACCGCCAGGAAATTGTCCGTCAGGTATCCGCCGAAATACGCCGGGTCGTCCGAGTTGACCGTGACGCACAGCCCGCGCTCCAGCATCCGCTTCAGGTTGTGCCCGCCCAGCGACTCGAACACCCGCAGTCTCACATTGGAGAGGGGGCATACGGTGAGCGGTACGCGCCCGGCCGCGAGCCTTTGCACCAGCAGTTCGTCCTCGAGGCAGCGCACCCCGTGGTCGATACGCGAGGCCTTGAGGAGGTCCAGCGCCTGCCAGATGTAGTCCGGCGGACCTTCTTCCCCGGCGTGGGCGACCGCGGGAAACCCCTCCGCGCGGGCGCGCTGAAAGACTGAACTGAATTTCTCCGGGGGGTTCCCTGTCTCGGAGGAGTCGAGCCCCACGGCGGAAATCCAGTCCCGAAAGGGGAGGGCCTGGAGCAGCGTTTCCAGGGCGGACTCCGCGCTCAGGTGGCGCAGGAAGCAGAGTATCAGGCGCGAACTGATGCCATGGCGCTTTTCGGCATCAAGCTGGGCCCGGCGTATGCCGGTAATGACCGTCTCGAAGGAAACCCCCCGCTCCGTGTGCCCCTGCGGATCGAAGAAAATCTCCGCGTGCCGGACGCGGTCCCCCTGTGCCTTGTCCAGATAGCAACTGGTGAGCTCGAAAAAGTCCCGCTCCTGGCGCAGTACACTCATCCCCTGGTAATAGAGGTCGAGAAATGACTGCAGGTCAGAAAAGTTGTAGGCCGCGCCCAACTGCTCAGCCGAGTCGAAGGGGAGGGCCACCCCGTTGCGGGCGGCGATACGGAACAACAGCTCCGGTTCGAGGGTACCCTCGATGTGCAGGTGCAGCTCGGCCTTGGGGATGTTACGGATGAAGTTCTCAATTTCGCGGTGCATGCTAACTCCGGCTGCCAGGCGCTCTTTTTTCGTGCAGTTGCTGGTTTCCCGTGACCTGTGGACCCCTTAGCGGGTCTTTTGTTCGATTTCCAGGTCGAGGTGCTTCAACTGTTCGATACTCTTGGTCAGTTCCTTGATGTTTTTGTTGAGTTCGTTGACATCCCTGGTCAGGGCCTGGTTGGAGGTCCGGTAACTCCTGTTCTGGCGCCTGAGTTCCTCGGCGGAGTTGATCAGCTCGACCAGCGGGGCGGCCTGCGCGGTCCAGGGGCTCGCGGGATATTCCTTTTTCAGGCGCCTCAGCAACTGGTGCCCCTGTGGGGACGCCGGCCGCTCCGGGCTCGGCTTGAGGGATAGTAGCGCCAGGCGAAAGAGCGCCTCGTCGGTTACTCCCGGCTCGGAAGGGGAGCTGCAGATCGCCTCCAGGACCTTGGCGGCGCCGGGGCTGTCCCCTTTTTCCAGCAGGGCCTGCGCCGCGGCGAGGCGGTTCGCCTCGGTGTGGTGCCGCAGGAATCCGCTCTTTTGCCCCGGGCGCGTGGTGGCGCAGCCGAAACAAAGGGCGAAAGTGAGAAAAAGTGCCGCGAATCTTTTCATGTCACCTGCTTATGCCGGCTGATCAGATAGCTGCTTCCCGGCGTTTCTTTGACGGTGTCCTTGACCTGGGCGGAGGCCCGGGCAATATCGACGGCCGAGGCGAACTCCTCTTCGCCGCAGATAATGACGGCGATGGAAATAGTGGTTATCGGGAAAAAACGGTGCACTCCGTAACGATCCGCCCCCTCGATCCCTCCCCGGGCCAGGTCTTCGGGGCCGAAATGCTTCGTCACCTCGGCGTCAAAGGCATTGATGACCGCTTCGCAGACCGACGCGGCCTTGTCGGTCGAGAGCACCATGACGAAGTCGTCCCCCCCGACGTGACCGACAAAGCTTCCCGGGTCGCCGGCTGCCTTGACGGTCGCCAGCATCAGGTCGCCGGTGACGCGCAATAGTTCGCTCCCCTTGGCATAACCGTAGTGATCGCTAAAAGGCTTGAAGTTGTCCAGGTCCGCATAACAAAAGGCAAAGGTCGCCCCGCTTTTGAGCCGTTGATCAAGGACCCGCTCGATCGCGATGTTCCCGGGTAGCCGGGTCAGGGGGCTGGCGTCCAGGCTGTTTTGTTCCAGCACCTTGAGCCGCCCTGCCATGCGGGTGAAGTCGCGGGCCAGGTCGCTGATCTCGTCTCCGGGAGGAATCTGCGGGTCGTAATCGAAGTCCCCCTCGGCGATCCGGTGGGTCGCCCTCTGCAGCTTCCTGATGGCGCGGAAGGTGCGGTAGGTGACGAAGGGGGCCACTCCGATGGCGATCAGAAAGCCGGTGCAGGAGATGATGATGGTCCAGCGGATGGTCGATTCCTGCTGGTAGTTGGCACCCTGGAGCTCGGCCTGGAGCAGGTCCTGGCGCTTGACGTAGAAGGCGTCGACGGCGTTTAACAGCCGCAGTCCAGCTTTGCGGACCTGGTCGGCGTTGGCGGTTTCGCCGGAGAAGAGTCTGGTCGAGGCCAAACGGTAATCGGTGTAGAGGCGGTTGAGCGCTGCGGTATCATGGGCCGGGTCCTGCTTATCGAGGACCGCCAGGTTGGCGAGTGACTCCTTCTCGCGCTGACGGAACAGTTCGATGAAGGTGGTGTCTTTGAGGATGGCATATTTGCCGGCGTAGCTTTCCTGGGCCAGCAGTGAGGCACGCAGCTTGATCAGCGAACTGATGATGGGAAGGTCTCTATTGGCGATGCCACGGGCAGTCTTGTTCAGTGAGTAGAGACTGAGCGATGAGAATACCAGTGCAGCCATGGTAAAGAGAGCCATGGCAGCATATCCAACACTGATCTTTTGGATCAGTGAGAAGCCAGAAAATCCGGGGGCTTTTGACTTGGTAATGAATTCCATAATGTGAATAGTAGGGGAGCGGGATCAATAAGTCAACGCATAGTCAGTCATTTTGCCAGTCCTGCGGCAAACCGGAGAGCAGCTTATCTGCCGCAGCTTCGGGAGTTTCCGGGCAAAGCGGCACGGTAACGCCGGCGTAGCGCCGGTAGAGTGGCAGCCTTTCCTGAAAGAGCTCCCCAATTCCCCCTGCCGTCAGGCCGACGATGCCCCGCGGAGCCTCCAGCGCGATATGCTGTAATATGGCTTCGAGGCAGGCGTCGAGAAAGACGACGGTCGATATCGCGGCCAGGTGCCGCATGGCCGGCTCCGAATAGACCACGGAGCCGCCGGTCGAGATGACGGCCGGTTCGGATATTTCCAGTGCGAGGATGGCCTCTTCTTCGAGCCTGCGAAACGAGGCTTCTCCGACGCGGTCGATGAGGGCCTGCAGGGGTAGCCCGTGGCGCTCCTCGATGTTTTTGTCGGTATCCAGAAATTTCCAGCCGAGACGGGAGGCGACGATCCTCCCCACCGCACTCTTGCCCGACCCGGGCATTCCGATCAAGGTCACACTCTGCATAAATCTCCAGTTGCTCGCGTGTCAAAATGGTAAACCGTGTTATGGGCTCCGGGTGCCGGCCAAAACGAAGGGCAGGGCCCCCTTTTGTGCCTGCCTTTACCCAAGCGAAAAGAAAGAAACCCAGGCTATCAGCATAATTATACTGGAGGCAGAAGCCAAGGATAAAATGCCCGGAAGGCCTCTTGGCGCCCTAATCTGCGCACTTTTAAGGAACGCCGGGGTCACTTTCCGGCGGCGCGGCTTGGCAGCGAAGCAAGGAATGCGCGGTGAAATCGCTCAGCGGCAAAAAAAAATCCGCTGGTGCATTTTGTAAAATTGGATATTATTAATCCGTATACGGGGCGATAACCGCCAAGTGAACCGGAATCGGCAAGGCAGCAACTCCGGCTTCCCACCGTCGCAAGCCACATCCGCCAGAAAGGCGCCTCTGCAGGTAATTATTTGAGGGAGCAGAAACAGCTCCTTAATTACCGGTTCGAGAGGTCCCAATGGATCCAGCTGGATTCCTACTGTCAACTGTCGAGATAACTTCACCCTGGGATGCCTGCAACGCACCCCTCACGGTGCTGCCTCCGGGACCTGATGCTGCGTCCCCCCGGATCGCTCCCTCTTGTTGCCCCTGCTGCGGCAATAAGGCGCGGGCGCATAATGTCTCAGAAGAGCAGAGAAGTCAGCTTAATTCCCTACTGACCAACGCCTACCTCCACGCCCTGGTCCCGCAGGTTCCGGACTCGGAAAATATTTCTGCCAGTAAGCAAGTGGAAGTCCCCTGGGCGCGGACCGGATCGGAATTCACCCAGTTGTTCGAGGCGCTCGTCATGGCCCTGATCAAGCGCATTCCGGTGAAGACGGCGGCCGCGATTTTGGGAACCGGGGACGCACGCCTCTGGCGCCTGGTCGACCGGGAGGCTGGCAAAGGGGAGTCGGAGCCCTGCAGCGCAGGTTTTCCGGTCCTGGAAAGGAGGCCCGGGAGGAAGGGACGCGACTTTCTCAACCTCTTCTATGACCTGGAGGTGTCCTTTGATACCCGACTGGAGCAGCGCGGCACGAGCGTTTCTGGCGGGGAATTGACGGTTAACAATGAGTTGGGCCGGGTCCCCGGATTGGTTTTCCGGGAGCTTTCCCAGGCGCTCATTCTGGCGGCGCTAACCACGCTTGTCAGGGCGGCACTCGCCTATCAGCATTTCAGGAGCACCAAGCTCCTCAACAGGGCGCTTGGCAAGGTGGGTGCGGAAGAAGGGATGCTCGCCCCCGGTAAGAGCAGGGCGCCGCCTCAAGGGGAGTGACCTCCTTTTGGGGAGTGGCTTTGACTTGCGGGAAAGAAGCCCTGTGGGAGCACCGGGGTAACCGCCTCGCAGGCAAAGGCCGCCTAGGCGACCATGACCTTACCGGCGTTAAGGACGACCGTGCCGGTCAGTTCGGGAAAATTTCGGCATCGGCATCGCACGGACTCCCTTACTAATCTGGCAGCAAGGAATCGCTGCTAATCACGGGAGAATAAAACAATGAAACGTATATCCGTATACCGTAAGCTGATGGTTCTGGCAGGATGTGTTTCTTTCGTTTGTGCAGCTAATGTGGGCGTCTCCTACGCCGCCGGCGTGGCAACATCGCTCGGCGGGCAGGTCGTGACTCCTATTGCCATCAGCAAAACACAGGATCTTCAATTTGGCAAATTCATAGCAGGAACCGGCGGTTCGTTGACGATAGCTCCGGCCGATGCGCTCGGCCACGTTCCTGCGGTCACTGGAGCCGTCGTAACCAACGCCACCTTTGCAGCAGCAGCCAGTCCGGCGTCATTCACCGTTACTGGGGAGAACGGAGCCGCGTATTCCATTACGCTGCCCGCTTCTGCAACACTCACCCACGGCGCTGACACGATGACGGTGGACAGTTTCCTCTCTGATGCTGGCGGAAGTCCGGTTATTACCGGCGGCTCCGTGGTGGTTAATGTCGGCGCGAAAGTGACGGTTGCCTCTGGCCAAAATCCTGGTGTTTACGCGGGAAGCTTCAACGTTTCGGTTGATTATCCTTAACCAAGTTGTTCTGCGGTACCAGGCAAGGGGAGCGGAAGGCCGCTCCCCTTGCTTGCTTGGCGCCCGACGCATGATGGTTCGTGCCAAGGTGTAGCGGCGAAAAAACCGCCCACGGAGAAGCTGATGAAAGGACTCCGGCTGATGGTGAAAATTGTGGTGCTGGGAGGAATCCTCCTTTTCATACCTGCAAACCTCTGCGCCCTCACGTTGACCAAGAACCAAGACCTGGAGTTCGGACGCTTTGTCGGCGGGGCGGGCTTCTCGGGGACGATAACTCTCGACACCGCGGGCGGAAGGCGCGCCTCAGGGAGCGTCAGGCTTTTAGGCGTGGCATATTCACCCGCAAGGTACGCACTCTACGGCTCACCCGGGGAGGCCTACAACATAATCCTCCCGACCTCATTAACCATGGCTGGCGCAGGAGACCAAATGGAGGTTTCAGAGGTGACCTGTTCGGTCCCGGTAAGTGGAACCCTGCCGCCGGGCGGTTCGCTGGCCATTGCCTTAGGTGGCACCGTGACGGTGAAGGCCACCCAGCGCAGCAATACCTACCTGGGAACCTTCGATGTGTCGGTGACCGGTAACTAAAGGAGGAGATGTGAAGCTATTTTATTTAAAAAGAGCTCTGCTCGGGACCGCAACGGTCTGCCTGCTCGGTATCTGCGCGGGGAGGGCCGTGGCGGAAACCGATCTCATGGTCTTTCCCACCCGGGTGGTCATGAACGACAAACAAAGGACAGCCCAGATCGACGTTATCAACACCAGCCCGATGAAAGCCTCCTACAAGATAAGCCTGGGTAGAAAGCGGATGACCGAGACGGGAACCATCGAGGATATTTCAGCTCCGGAACCAACGGAAAAATTCGCCGATGACCTGGTCAAATACTCGCCGCGCCAGGTCACGCTGCTGCCCGGCGGCGGGCAAACCATCCGAATGATATTCAAATTGCCGGAAAACCTGGCTGACGGCGAGTACCGCTCCCACCTGGTTTTCACCAAAATTGCGTCCGGCATCTCGGACCTCGCGGAAAAGGAGAGTCCCAATCCGACCGCGGTCTCCATGAAGGTTACCGTAAACGTCGGTATCTCCATTCCGGTCATCGCGCGGCACGGAAACCTCGAGGCGCAGGCCGCCATCGACCCGGCATCGGTCAAAATCACGGCCGTCGAGCCGAAACAGCAGCTGGTTGATTTTACCCTCAACCGCACCGGGACGCGTTCCGTGTACGGGGACGTCGCCGTGTTCCGTGGAGAAGACAAGGTTGCGGTGGGAAGCGGGTTCGCGGTCTACACTCCCAACAGCCAGCGTAAAATCGGTGTGCATGTGCTGGAGCCCTACCAGCTTAAGTCTGGCGAAAAAATCAGGTTGCAATTCACCGAAAAGGAAGCAAAAAAGCCGCTTGCTGAGACCACGATAACACTCCCGTAAGGCATGCGAGACCTTGGCGGCCATCCCAGGAGCCGTCAGGCTGGCTTGCCCAAGGCCGCCCTTTTTTTCTGCAGCCTGATCCTTGCCTTTTTCCTTTGCTCCGCCCAGGCCAAGGGCGCCCCCCCCGATCCTGCTTCGGCCAGTCCTGACGCCGAAGTTGTCCTTCTGCTAGAGCTTGACGAGGACTTGCTTACCGACAGCTTTGTCGCGCTGGAGCGCGACGGCAGGCTTTTCATCCCGATCTGCCCGGTGGCCGAAGCCATTTCCCTTGCCATCAGCTGCGTTGACGACCGAGCCTTCGGCTTTCTCCTGGAGCAGTCGCGCCCATTCGTCATCGACCTGAAAGAAGGAAATGCCATATCGGGAAGGAAGGTTTACCCTATAAAAGATGCGGCTTTCCTGCATGGCGGCGACCTGGTCGTTGACGCAGCGGAGCTTTCCAAATGGCTGCCGGTGGATTTCAGTTATAAGGTGGATAGCTCAACCTTGCATCTGCATGCGCGGGAACTGCTTCCCGTGCAGGGTTTGCGGAAGCGGCAGAAGTTCAGGCAGGCAGCGCTCCCGCTGGCCCCGAAGCAGTACGAGGATTTCACCCCCCCAAGGAAACCTTTTTCAGTCCCGACCCTGGACCTGACCTCTCAGCTGGCATTAGCCGGCGACGGGCACGACGCGCCCAAAGGCTCCACGGTAAACACCCTGAACCTGTCCGGGGACCTGCTCAACATGTCCGGTGAGGCGCACCTCTCCGCAGAGGACCAGGCGCTGAGAAGGCTCGACTTCACCCTGTCGCGGCGCAGCGAGGCGGGGTTCAAGCTGGGCCCTCTCCCGGTGACGCAGCTTTTAATCGGCACCTCCCAAGTCCCGAACCTCGAGGGGATCGGAGCCGCCTCGGCTCCCATGTACGGGCTTTTCCTGTCCAATCGCCCCCTGGTCGGAGCCACCAGGTTTCTCACCCACGACATAGACGGATACCTGCCGGCGGGTTGGGACGCCGAGCTTTTTTATAACGGCACGCCCATCGGTTATCAGCCTCCCACCCAGGACGGCATGTATCATTTCCAAAACCTCAAGGTACAATACGGCATCAATAACTTTAAGCTGATACTGCACGGCCCCTTTGGAGAAACGCGGGAGTCGGAGCAGAGCTTTTACAGCGACGCCACCACCCCGGCTGGCGAGTTTCTTTACTCGCTGTCGGGAGCCTGGCAGACGGGCTTCACGGTGGCCGATGCCAGCGGCCCGGTCCGTGGTTCCAATCTGACCCTGACCTCGGACTTCGGGCTGCTGCCGGGGGTTGCCGGATCCGCCCTGGCGGTGAGGCAGACGGACAATTTCGGTGTCGAAGAGGACTATGCCGGGATCGGGGCGCGCACCGCCCTCGGCGCCACACTGCTCTCCATCGACCTGATTCAGTCCTTTGCGCCGGCAGCCGGCAGGTACGGGCAGCTGCTTGAGTTGAGATCGAGCAGCCGGGATGTTTTCGGTGTCGCCCTGCAAGTAGAAGAGCGCTTCTTCAGGGATTTTGACAGCCCGCGCTATCCCGCCTCGGCCGACCCGCTCCTGAGCCAGACCCATGCCAAGCTGAACTCTTCCTTTTCCGGCTGGAACAACATCCGCTTTCCCTTGTCGCTGGAGGTCGGCCTGGACGCCAAGCGAAGCGGAGCGGCAGATTGGACGACGGTTTGGAGGGGAGGAGGCGGCTGGCGCGGTTGGAATGGAGCGCTGGAGGCGGACGTTTCCTATCTGGCAAAGGCCCTGAACGCCAACGGCAGCCTCCAGATCAGCACCCAAGTGCAGGACGTCAGCGTCAGGGGGCAGGTAGGGTTTTCCCTGGCCCCCGAACTGGCCGCCTCAGTTATCAATCTGAGCGCAGACAAGGATCTGGGGGGCGGTTATCTCCTGAATTCGGGGTTGGTCCACAACCCTGCCGGCAACAGCACCGGCCTGCTGGTTGGCCTCTCCAAGAAGTTCGGCTTGGTGGGTTATTCGATTTCTGCCACCGGCAACACGACCGGAGCCTACAGCTTCTCCGTCGGGCTCAGCACCTCGGTCGCGGCAGACCGCTTCAACAGGCAGGCAGTTATTTCGGCCGAGGCACTTTCCCCCTCCGGCATGATAACCGTGTCGGCAAGCACTGTCGCGGGGAGTTCACCCGGGAAGGAATTGCCCGGAATCGGGTTCCTGGTAAATGGCAGCCGCGCACTGATGGTCACCGGCAGCAAGGGGGCGCCGGTAATCGCCTTTTTGCGGCCGGATATTCCGGTGGACATCACCATCGACCTTACCACGGTCGAGGACCCCTTCATGGTGCCCAAGGAAGACGGTTGCCACATCACCCCACGGGCCGGGGTAATGTCATTTTGCCGGTTCACTATGGTTACCGGGGGCGAAATTGACGGGATGGTCCTGGTTAAACTAAATAAAAACGAAGAGATACCGCTCAAGGGGGTCAGGCTCGGCCTGGCGGCGCTGGGAGATGCCCGGGGGACCAAGCTCCTTGCCAGCACCCAGACCGAGGAAAGCGGCTATTACGTTTTTAAAGGGGTCAAGCCGGGAAGCTATCAAATTGTCATTCCTGAGGACGAGAGCGCCCGCCTCAAGACGGTTGCGGCCCAGCCGATAGCGGCGACCATGCCCGAGGGAGGTGATCAGATCTCCGGAAAGGACTTTATGCTGGAAGCGCTGGGGGCGAAACCGAAGGGCGCAGCGGAAGCGAAAGGTGGTGAAGCGAAAGGTGGTACGGAGGCGCAGGGACGTTAAAGGATCAGTACCAGGGGTAACCTTTGGAGCGGCGGCGGATGAGGTGCTCCATGAGAAAAAAGGGGCGGATGGTGAGGACTCCCTTGCGCTTCAGGTCGAAAAGATCGAGGCAAAAGTGATACAGGCAGCCGATCAAAAGCGGGAAGCAGAGCGGATAAAAAATAGCCAGTATACCGAGCAGGATGAAGAAATCAATCGTGTGAAAGAGGCAGAGGCCAACATAAGGAATGGTGCTTTGGATGGGCTGCAGTTCCCGGAAGTAGCGAAACATCCCGACCACACTGAAGTTGCGCCTGCGCTGGATGTAGAGCAGGTAGTGGTCGACGTCGATTAGAACAGCACCTACGGCAAAGAGTGCAATTTCCTCTGCGCCCAGAATAGGTGTCAGTGCCGCGGCGGCCACGCCGGTAAAGGCCAGATGCTGAGTCAGGGTCATAGCAGTCCCCTCGAAATCTCCTGCAAGTATATCCCCTTAAGCCTGGTTTCCCACCAGCTTCGCCGCTGCGATTAGTAACGAAATGGCTACTGGTCCAGGTAGAGACGCATTGCATGCGTCTCTACCTGAGCGAGGGGCTCGCGCGCTGTCGGGGCAGCTTCAGAGCAAGGTGGCTTTGAGCAGAGTCCGCAGCTCTTTACTGCCGGTCGATTCCTTTTTAATGATGGCTTTGCGCTCCTCAAGCGTGAGGAATGCCGCGATGTGTTCCTTCGCGAGTGCCGAACTCCCGGCTATGGAGGTTGCCAACTGGCAGAGGATCTGGACCGGCAGGCCATTTTTAAAACCCTGCACCAGGTTGCCGATCTCCTTGCGGCGCTGTTCAGCGTCCCATGACTGGTAGGTCTCGTCACCTATGTTGGTAAGTTTGTCGAGCATAGTTTTCCTCCGCGTTTATGGTTCCTGCCCGGGTTGACCCGTGAGCCGGGACCTTCTTTGGGTTATCCGGTTAGTGCTGATCTGCCGCGTTTCAGCAGAGGGCACCCGCAAGGGGTGCCCCTACGGAGTGCGGTTGTAGCCGAGGGCGTCCGAAAGTCCCCTCTCCCGGAGGGGGAGGGTTAGGGAGGGGGAAAACCAACTTTCTCCTCGACTAAACTCCGCTTAGAGGCGGCTTGGTACGCTAATCCAGTAGGGTTATTTCTTGTGCTGGTGACTGAAGATGTGCTCCCTGCAGTAGCCAAACTGCCCTTTACACTGCGGGCAGTAGCGGAAATCCATCTCGGGATGGGTCAGATCGGTGATGCCGCAGGTCGTGCAGCGGTGCCGCGGCGCGTTTTCCTTGCGGGCGATTCCGGCAACGGCCTTTTTCACCAGCTTCCGGCGCCGGTACCGGATGTTGGTGGCGATGTCCCCGGCAAAGAACACCAGGAAGTTGGTGATCGCCGCGAGCACCATGAGGCGCGTGGCCCAATCGCCAAAGATGACCTGGTAGGCGTAGCCCAGCCAGGTGAGCAGGGCCAGCCACTTGATCCGCACCGGCAGGACGAAAAAAAGCAGGATCTGGAAGTCGGGGAACAAGGTGGCGAAGGCGAGAAAGACCGACCCCGCCAGGAAGCTGTTATTGACGGGATGCGACGGGACCAGAAACGAGACCGCTACGGTTATGATGCAGCCCAAAAGTAGGTATACGTTGTAGCGGAAGGCCCCCCAGTGTTCTTCCAGGGTTGACCCCAGCATGTAAAAGAAATACCAGGCGAAAAGGGTGAAAAGCAGGCTTTGCAGGGGCGGATCGAAAGGAAGGGTGAAAAGGCGCCACCATTCGCCCTGCATCAGGAGGTCGGCAGTCAGGATGGACGCGCTGCGCTCCAGTTTCCCGGTCTGATACATGAGGTAAAAGAAAGACTGGCCGGCAATCAGGAAAATGGTCAGGTTGGGGATGGCGAAGCGGCCGATTTTTTTGTCCAGAACGTCGAGGAGTTTCATGGCTCGGGGGAGGTTCCTTTAGTAAGATGCAATTGGTGCACGGTTATGGGGGCTTTCTCGGAGCGCGCGGGGTCGCTCTGGGCGGCACGGGCGCTCCCCTGGAGGACCCGTGGCCCGGAGAGCGCATTCCCGGAGAGGAGTTTCTCGCACTCCTGGCTGCTGATGATGTTCAGCCGGGCCAGTTCCAGAATATCGACCGGGCGTGCGTACTCTACCACGAAGGCAAAGTCCTCGGAGTCGAATTCCGGAGGTGCATAGGTACCGCGCACCATTTTCTGAATGGGGGCAGGGTGGTCTGCCAGGTAAGCCACCCATTTCTCGCGCAGTTCATTGGTCATGAAGCCAAACCAGATGTGGTGGGCAAACTCGTGAGCCATCAGGTCACGCAACTCGTGGTCGCTGTACTCCTGGTAAAGGCTGCGGTAGATGAGTTTGGTGTCCCTCCGGTAGGCTCCGAGATGATATTTCACCTCGCTTGGCATCATCACCTCGTCAAAGGAATCTCCCGAGACCCGCAGTGTCTGCCTCGACGGGTCATAACGGTTGAAGAGCACCGCCAGGACCGGATCGGTACGGGACAAGGTCTGCACCTGTTCCCCGAAGTTCCAGCTGATCGGGACGTAGGTGGTTGCGCAGCCGCCGAGGGACAGAGCGAGTAGCAAAAAGGTGGCAGCTTTTTTGATAACCGCGCCGCTAGACATTGTCAGCCCCCGGACCACACTGCCCGACGTATCTGTCAGAGAAAAAGAGGGGCGCTGGTGCCCAGGCCATGCACCACGCTGGTAAAGGCGTTCCTGTCCTCCAGCTTTTCTTTCCCGAAACGCTTGGCGAAAAGCTCCCTGATAAAGGGAATTCGGGAGGTGCCTCCGGTAAGAAAGACGGTATCGATATCCTGGTAGCTGACCCCGGATTTGGCAACGACCTCATCGATGCAGCCGGCAATGCGCGCGAAGTTCTCCGCATTGATCGCGTCAAACTCGGTCCTGGTAATATCCTCAGTTATGGATAGCTCACGTTCACCAAATCTTATAGCAGTTAGTTCTTGATGTGACAACTCACATTTTGCCTTCTCAATAGATTGGAACAGGAAAAAACCGTAGTTGTCACTGATAAGATGCTCAAGGTTTTCGATCGCCTTCCTGTCAGTGGCAGAGTTTTTGATCAAACGGATCTGCTCACGGATTTTTCTGGCTCTCAATAACGGAATCCGGTGCCATTGGCACAAGGTGTAAATTATACTGTGGGGGATGTCGAACAGATCGTCTTTACCCATTCCCTTATATTTTACGCCCCGACCGAAGTACTTGGCGATCTTATCCCACATGATCTGTGAGTCGAACTTGTCACCGGCGGTATAGACTCCGCCCAGAGAAAGTACGTCGCTGCGGCGATCGGCTCTGGCAAAAGCTCCACCCTCTACCTTGATGACGGTGAAGTCGGAGGTCCCTCCGCCGAAATCGCCGATGAAGACGATCTTCTCCGTTCCCGCGGAGAGGGATTCTTCAAAGGAAAGTGCGGCAGCTACCGGTTCGAACTGAAACCAGATCTTTTTGAAACCCGCCTTGCGCGCGGCCGTTTCCAGCCGGCTCTGTGCCAGGGCGTCCTTTTCGGGGTCTTCGGAAAAAACCACCGGGCGCCCCAGCACGACGCTGTCCACCGCATAGCCGAGGTGCGCTTCGCCTTTCGCCTTGATCTTCCTGAGGATGATGGCAATCAGGTCGTCGATGCCGTAGCTTTTGCCGAACACCTCAGTGCTGACAAAGCTCCGGTTCGGCAGGAAGGTCTTGATGGACTGCATGAACCGGCCGGCTGCGCCTTCGCCGACATAATTGTTGATGGCCTCGTGGCCGGCGAAAATTTCACTGTCTTCGTTGAAATAGAGCACCGAGCGCATGAGGGCGCCATTTCCGTTGAGGTCATCGATGTTTACCACTTCTACGTGGCCGTCTTTGTAGATGGATAGCGCCGAATTGGTAGTCCCAAAATCGATGCCGAAAACAGTCTGCATGTAAACTCCTGGCGGGGAAAAACAGCGAAGGCGGGTCGTTGGACCCGCCCCCGCTGGAGACTAAGTGGGCAAAATTATGACTGAAAGCGTGCTGCTGCGAGAGTCCGCGTGGAGGAAATCCCTATGCAGCCCTGCAAACCTAGCACAGAACAGCCGCCCGGTGCAAGTCGACCGATACCCCGAGCGCGCGGCTAACCCCCAGGGCCGGTTGTCGGATCGGGCTCATTTCCGGGCCAAAAACGGCCAAAAAAACCTATCATGAGCTAAATGATATTGATTATTCAGCTTCCCTCCCCTAGAATGGGGAGATGCAATATTTTCCAAGGGCCTCATGACGCACATCCTCCTAATCTCCGACACCGAAAGAGTGAAGCAGGTCTTCGAATCCCTCGAAAAGAAGGACTCCCTGCAACTTCGGACCGCCGCAACCCTGATTCAGGCAGATCAGGAAATTGCGACGTCCGCCCCGGAGTTCACTTTTGTGCAGAGCCGCATCTCCGGTTTTTCCGGCGAGATACTCTTTCGGCATCTGACCAAAATCCTTCCCGCTGGTGCCAAAGTTATCCTCCTAGCCGGAAACGCCGACGAAATGAAGCAGGCGCAAAAGCACGCCGAGGTCTGCATCGATCTGACGCTGGACGATGATGCTATAGCAGGAGTCGTCAAGGACATCCTTTCTGGTGCTTCCGCTCCTCAGGAAAGTGGCGCAGCGCAGGGTGCCCCCGTCTCACGCAGTCACCATGCTAAAACTGCCGCTGCCACCTCTGGTCTGGTCGGGACCGTATCCGACAAAGAGCAGCCGAAGGGACCGGATCACCTGGAACCGCCCGTCGAGTCGCGGCCGATTGCCGAGGTGGAACCGGCTGCTGAAGTTGAGCCGCCTGTTGAAGTTGAGCCGCCTGTTGAAGTTGAGCCGCCCGTTAAGTTAAAGCCGCCAGTAAAGGTGAAGCAGCCTGTTAAGGTGAAGCCGCCAGCCGAGGTGAAGCCGCCAGCCGAGGTGAAGCCGCCAGCCGAGGTGAAGCCGCCAGCCGAGGTGAAGCCGCCTGGCGAAGTGGAGGCGCCTGTCGAGGTGGAGGCGCCAGCCGAAGTGAAGCCGCCAGCCGAAGTGAAGCCGCCAGCCGAAGTGAAGCCGCCTGTCGAGGTTGAGCTGCCAGCCGAAGTCAAACCGTCTACTGTCCTGTCGCAGGCGGGGGAAGGCAGTGCTGCTAAATCGTTTGCCGAAATCATGCAACGAGCCACGACTAATGGAGATCCGTCCGGGCCAGACCCTTTCGGGGTCGATGACCGCGTTACGCTCGGGAAATCCGGCCTAACGGAACCAACGGACCATGAAGAAACGGCCAAGCCCGTTTCGGTCCGCGATTTTAGTCATGGGGAGTCACTTGCCGACGCCATGCGCCGTGCCAAAAAGAGGGAGTGTCCGCTCTGGGTGTTTGTGCTTGCCTTGGTACTGGTCAGCGTTCCCGTTCTTTCCTATCTTGCTGGCAAGAAGACGGCTCCTCCGGAGTCGGCACTTGCGCCGCGCAGCGGCACTAGTCCAGCCCGGCATCCAAACCATCCGGTACCGGCTCCCGCGACCACGCCGAAAGCTCCAGGGCTGACAGACATTTCAATAGTGGTTTCGAAAACAGTTCCGTCAGCAAATCCGGCAGCAGTTTCTGCAGCAAAGCCGGCGGCAGTCCCTGCCGCAAAGTCGCCGACAACTCCGCCGGTTACGCCGGCAACAGTTAAGCCGGTGACAGCTGCAGCAACCCCGGCAGCGAAGCCGACAGCAAAATTGCCAACTGAACCGCCCGGTAAAACGACCGCTAAACCGCCAGCACAGGTACCCGCAGCCCAGCCGGCAGTTAAACCCGCCATCAAAGCAGGAGTAAAGTCACTTCCGCCTATCATCTCGTTTGCCAAGGTAGATGCAGGCTACGCCAAGACGCACCCCGGCTGGCAGAGATACTTTGGCCGTATTCTCGAGTATAAGTTGTTTAAGGAAGCGGAGGTCTATAGGGCGATGCAAGTCCTGGCGCGAAACGGTGAATCCGTTCCTGTCCCTCTCTTTAAGAGAATCCTGCAAGAGTTCGGCGGGACGGATAGTTACCGGCTGGAGCCCGCTGGCGAAAAAGGAAAATATCTGGTGGAAAAGGGTGAGACCAAAAATGGCGTGGCCATTACCCTGTACAGGAATAAGGCCGATCGCCGGATGAAAGCATTCGTGCTTTATTACCGTTAAACCGCTGAGATCGCTCTTGAATCACCGAAATGAGGTATGCAATGACACGTTTTAAACAAGGCGGAACCCTGCTCCTGCTGGCGCTGTTAGCGCTGCCGGCTCAGCTGCATGCAGCGCAGTCGCCTTTTGATATCGATTTGAAAGAACTCGACCGGGAGAATCCGGCCGTGCCGCCCAAAGCGGAAAAGAAAAAGACCCCCAAGAAAGCGAAGAAGGAGGCGCCTGCCGCAGCGCCTGCCAAACCGATGGCCAAACCGACTGCCAAACACGAAAAAGTGCAGCACAAGGCTGCCGCCACTGCGAGTGAGACTGAGAGTGAATCGGGCTATATCCATTACACTGTAAAGCCGGGTGACCACATCTTCAAGATACTGGTGGCGCGCCTTGGCATGTCAAACGAAGCTGCTGAGCGCCTGATCCCCGAGATCATCCGCGTCAACAACATAACCAACATCAAGAAACTTACGGTCGGTCGTACCCTGCTCATTCCGGACAAAGTCGGACAGGAGCGTTTGGCAAAGCCGGCGCAGACGGGTAGGACGCGGCACCGAAGGGAGAGGGAGGCAGAGGTCGCCGTGGCACCCAGCGCGCCTGCACCAATTCCGGCACCACCTGCCCAAACTGCAACTAAGGTTGTGCCCCCTGCACCGGCACCTATGTCGACGGCTCCCGCTGCTAGAGTTCCAGTTCCCGTCGTGCCTGGTGTTGCCACACCCAGGCCGGACGCGCCCAAAGTGGCTGCACCTGGTAGCGCATCACCTGCTACCGCGCCTGCAATACCAACGGCTACAGCCACGGCAAAACCTTTGGCGGGGGCACCTATGGCGCCAGCACCAGCCACGGGAGCCACCGGGCCGGCGGCTACGCCTGCACCGCTGGTGAATACCTGGATCTGTTCGGTAACTGAAAAAAACCCGGCCAGGATTGTGGATGCTGTCATGAACGCCCTGTCGCTTCCCTGGAGGAAAAACCGTATAATCCAGTCCGATGATGGAGCCCCGAACGCCTTCAGCATCAGGGTCGATCGCTACTTCGAATTTAATGGCGTGCGCACCATCGTAAGCATCGGAGAAAGCGATCCCTACAGCTACACCCTGCTGCGGCTCCTTGAGGGCGCCGGCTACCGTGTTCTCATGATAAACGCAGGGGATGACTTCAAGGTGGTGTGTGAAAAGATGTTGCGTCTTGTGGGGGTGGTCCCCGATTTCGCTCAGTATCTTATTGCAGGCGGGAAGGAGAACTCCGGTTTTCTAGTCCAAGAGGAGGCTGCCGCAGGTAGGCGGGTGCTGATAACCAACGAAGTCGTTAACCCGAAGACGAAGTGGACCATGCCGGCAGGATGCGGCATCAGATGATTTGCGTCATGGTTGAGGTCAGTGGTGTCCGGTATACTCCTTGCGCAACGATGCTGGTCGGCACTTAGGCACTAATCCCGTGGGGGCGAACCTTGTGTTCGCCCGGTTTTCGTTGCCCGCTGCGCCACACTGATTCAAAAGCGGGCGAATACAAGATTCGCCCCTACGCTACAACCACTGAAAGGGTCGGTCTTCTCACGGGTTAAGAGCCGGGACCGGACTGGAGAATTCGCCTGTTTCGGAGGCAACCTCATCGGCATCCTCCTCGACCGGCGTGAAATTTTGCGATGCGGACAACCCGGGGAGTGCGGCCTGCAGCGCAGAGTCGGTGAGGGTCGGCGGTTCCTGCGCAGCTGCTTTCGGCACCAATTCAGAACCGGGAACCTTCACGACAAATTCCTCACCCTTTCCCTGCACCGCTCCCGCCACCCAATCTTCCACCTTGTCACGAACCAGCCCCTCGAGCTTGTTTTTGATCGGCGAGTAGGCTGCTTCCTGTGCCTGCGGCTTCACGTGCTGCAGCTGATCGAAAACCATCTTGGAATATTTGTCACGCTTGCCAGGTGTCTGGCTGTTGTAGCAGCCAATCGCCTTCCAGGTATAGCCGTACTTGCTCATGCACATGGACAGAATCCAGGCGCCCGTTTTCGTGTTGCTGCAGGCGTCTCCCAGAGTATTCCAGCGCTCCTTGCCGAGAGTTGCCGCCCAGCTCGAATTAATCTGCATCAGGCCGACGTCAAAGGTGCCATTGCTGTTCTTGTTGACGGCATTGGGATTGAAATTTGACTCGACCTTCGCGATGGCTCTCAGGATCTGGGGATTGATGCCGTACTGGGCCCCCGCCTCCTCAAAGCAAAAAGAGTGTGCGTTGGTCCCCAGGGCGAGGAACAAGGCGACGGCAAGACAGGATGTTTTGAGTTTACCCATAAGTGGAACCTCGTTTTGGCCTTCCCGCACAACAAGGGGTGTGGCTCCCCGGTAATCGCCCGGGTCCTTTTGGGGGAGAGGCTGACGACAAGAGCTGTCGGTGACACTAGATTGAGCTAAAATGATTTTTGCAAGACTCGGGAAAAGCGCGGAATTTGAAACGTGGACACTTTGGAGTCTCGGAGCAACCTGACAATAGTACCCCTTCCCGAGCGTTATGTCATCTGGAAAACGCCACGGCTTGCTGCCACCAGGGAGCGCAGCTAAGAAATCTCAATACTTTACACCAGGCCGCGATTTGACAATGGGATCCGGTAGCGATAGCATGTCAAGTCTGGGTGTGTCACCGAAGTTACTTGTCGTGAGCTATTGAGACTCTTTCCCATGTCACTACGTCATTTAGATTGTGCTCTCTTTGCCACTATAAGGGGCGCCCGCGCCAAAGGTTTGCGGCCAGGGACCGGCAAGGGGAGCCCCGACCCGTCGATTTCAGCCGAGAAATCCCTGCCGGGCTTCCCGATCCTCTCCCCCGGGCTCTGGGGAGGGCTGGCACTTATTTCCCTCTTGGCCTGCGCCCTTCTCGTGCTGCAAGCGGAAGGAAGCATGCGTGCCGCGGGGAGCGTGCTGCAACGGGGGGAGGGGACCGGGGAAACCGGGCCGGCCGGTTCACAGGGCTCGCAGCACCGGGTGGTCGGGGTGGCGAACGCTGGCCAGTTTCAGCGCATCGAGGAAAAAAACGGCCAGATCGTTGCCGAATATGGTTGCCGCAATTTTAACAATGATCCCCTGAGCATCGGTTACACCATCTCCTCGAAGGAGCTGGCCACCTACAAGCAGGGGTATGGCTTTTCCCAGGGCGAACTTGACGCACTGAATCTATGGCAGAAAAAAGCCCTCGAAGACGCGTACCGCTATGCAGTCCAGAATCGGCTCAAGCAGGAGGATCTGAACAAGATGGGGGGCGCCATCAGGGCCGATTACCATGCCAAACACCGCTCCCTGCTGGTTTCACGCGGTTTCGCCGTGCTGCCGGGAAACGTCCTGGTCGCCGACATCCCGGCCATCGCCAGGCGTAACGTCAAAGAGTTGCGCCCCATTGCCCTGGCCCTGGAGAGTATGGCGGGAAAAAGAGGGTACGATTCCAGCGAGATTATCGGCGCGGCGCTGTCGCTGGTGCAGACCGCGTTTCTCTACGAAAACGTCCCGCTGCTGGTTAACGGCAGACAGACCGGAGGTATCTATCCGCCGCTGGAAACCGTAGCCAAGGGACGGGGGGACTGCGACACCAAGAGCGCGCTACTCGCCTCAATCCTCCTCAATTGGGGCAAGATGAAACTGGTAGGAGTCGGTGTGCCGGACCATTACCTGATGGCCATGCTGGCCAACCCCGCCAAAGGGGACGCCTTCGTAGAGTACCAGGGCTTGCGTTACGTCCTGATGGAACCTGCCGGTCCCGCCTGGCTCCCTCCCGGAGTCGTCGGACCCGCTACCAGCGCCGTCCTTGCCGCCGGAACACCATTGGCGCTGGAGCCGTTCACCACGAACTGATCGGAGCACACATGTTTTATCTGCGTCTGTTGGTGAGCTTGTTCGAACTAGGGCTGATGATCGTACTCTCGGGAGTCATCATCTATGTCATCTACCGGGTGTTCATCAAGGCCAATCCCGATTTTGACATGGAGGAAGAGATTCTTAAGGGCAATGTCGCTGTCGGCATCCTGGTCTCCTCCATCATGGTCTCGGCGGCGCTCATGCTGAAAAAAGGGGTCGGGGCCTCGGTCGGGATGTTCCGGCTCTCGGTATCAGCGCCCGCGGAGATCTCCTTTCCGCTCTGGCAGACCGCATTGCTGACGCTCGGTCATCTTGCCATAACCCTTTGCGTGGCGATATTCACCATCTCCATAACTCTGAGGCTTTTTGGCAGGATGGTGAAAAAGCTGAAACCCGAGCTTCGAATCGGCGAGCAGATGCAGCGGGGGAACATCGCGGTGGGAATCCTGCTTTCCGCGGTCGTGTTCATCGCCACGCTCTACGTCGGTGAGGGCGTCAGCGCGCTGACCAAGGCACTGGTGCCGCAGCCGAAGATCGGGGCGATCCAGATTATGGAATAAGGGTGGGAGTAGTCAGGTGCAGTTTTGTTTTCCAACTTCTCGCAGCTATTAACCGAACTCTCCCTCCCCTTCTATGTTAAAAAGCAAGTCTTTTTAGCACCAAGGGCGGATTTTTTACGTTTTTGTCCCTATAGAGGTAACAAATGACACATTTCTACCTCTGCGCTGCGTGAAGGTATTAGGTTATTCTAAATACGAACTGTGTGCTCCTTGGTCCAGGGTCTCATCGCTACGTAATCTCAAGCGAACCTTCTA
>Ga0209123_1000271_pt1 | contig 73761 bp, 68 predicted proteins | sample BarGraIncu00431A_FD_184500 | JGI IMG/M metagenome (GOLD analysis project Ga0209123, IMG submission 184500) | Arctic peat soil microbial communities from Barrow, Alaska, USA - Barrow Graham LP Incubations 004-31A (SPAdes) (version 2) | ecosystem: Environmental > Terrestrial > Soil > Wetlands >... | reverse complement strand
TCTAATCAGTATAACGAAATATTATCTTAGAACTTGTTAGTTCTTATAGAACCGCCTTGTACCGAACGGTATGCAGGGTGGTGTGAGAGGTCGATAGATAAATTAATTATCTATCTCCTACTCGATTAATTACAATGACCGGAGAGGAGACTTTTTATATTATTGTAGCTTCTACAATATTTTGGTGTATAAATAAAAAGTTTGGATACAAGCTGGGCTTTGCAATACTTACGGGAACAATTGTGAATACTGCTGTAAAGGATCTAGTAAATTCAGCTAGGCCAATAGGGATAACAGGGGTAAGGTCTTTAAGACTTGAAACTGCTACAGGACAATCATTCCCAAGTGGACATACTCAAGGGTCAACTACGTTTTGGGTTTCATTTATGGCGAAAACAAAGAAAAAGTGGGTTTATGTAGTAGGAATATTAGCAATCATCTTAGTTGGATTCTCAAGAATGTATCTAGGTGTGCATTACCCGGTAGATATAATTGGTGGGTTGGTTATCGGAATTATTTGGACATTAATATCTAATTATATCTTTGAATATTCACAGAAAACGAAAAACCCATGGATATTAATGATAATTATTGTGCCAATGTTGATTGGACTAATATACCTAAGGCAAAAAACTTACTACTCAATATCAGGAACAGTATTAGGTTTTTATATTGGATATATAGTTGAAACAAAATATATAATGTATGATGCTAGGAGTACTAAGGTGAAGCAATTAATAAAACTTTTTTTAGGCCTGGGAATTCTTATAACGCTTAAAGGTTTAATAAAGGTAATACTGCCAATTAGTATATTTTCTGATTTTTTCAGATATGCTATAGTTGGATTATGGATTACCGTGGGAGCACCATATATTTTCAAACGATTTATTATATAAAAACTAGAATATTTTTGTTAAAATTAGTTAAACATATAAATATCAATATATAAAGGAGATGTTTATATGCCTAAAGATAGTCAACCTGATAACAAATTTGCAAGACTTGTAAAAAGTAATTATGATACTCCAATAACTAGAGAAACTGCTAAAAATCAAAATGCTACAAATAAAAAACAGTCAACCGATACCGATAAAAAGTAAAAAAACAGGAGCATATAAACTTTTGTTTATATGCTCCTGTTTTTTTATTATATATGTATTTCTATGATTACTAAGAATATAATAGATTTGTAGAGAAATTAAATAGTATAAATTACTAACAAATAATAAATTATTAAGATAATTTATTGCATTATGCTAATAATATGTTAATATTTATATATATAGTTATTTTAAAAATGAAATAACTATATATATTTTGTACTTAAAAGTCTGGGTTGTTTATACTTTGAGGTTTAAAGCTACAGCATGCCTGTAGCTTTTTATATTGCATCGACCAAGGTGAGAAGCGGTTTTAAGATGATAATTTAATGAAAAGATTAGAATAGTGGAAGGGTTTTTATAGAGTTATAGATAGTTACCATTATGTTATTGTACTATTTAAAAAGGAGTGAATATATTGAGCTTTTATGTTTATAATACTATGACTAGAAATAAGGATGAATTTGTGCCTTATAAAGAAGGTAAGGTGGGCATGTATACCTGTGGACCTACAGTGTATAACTATGCACATATAGGCAATTTGAGGACCTATATTTTTGAAGATGTACTTAAAAAATCTTTAGAGTATGTCAATTATAAAGTTAAGCATGTAATGAATGTCACTGACGTAGGACACCTTCAATCAGATGGAGATGAAGGCGAAGATAAAATGGCATTAGGTGCAAGTCGGGAGCATAAAACTGTGTGGGAAATTGCCAAATTTTATGAAGATGCTTTTTTTGAGGATTGTAAAAAACTTAATATAAAAAGACCAACTATTGTATGTAGAGCAACTGACCATATTCAGGATATGATAAATCTTATAAAAAAACTTGAAGAAAAGGGATATACTTATGTTTCTAATGGAAATGTATATTTTGAAATTGACAAATTTGAAGATTATGCAAAATTAGCTAATATTAGTATGGATGATCTTAAAGCAGGAAGTAGAATAGAAATAGATCCTAATAAGAAAAATCCACTTGATTTTGTATTGTGGTTTACTAACTCTAAATTTTCTAATCAAATTATGCAGTGGGAGTCACCGTGGGGAAAAGGTTTTCCAGGTTGGCATCTAGAATGTTCTGCTATGTCTATTAAATATATTGGTGAATATTTAGATATTCATTGTGGTGGAATAGACCACATCGCTATACATCACACTAATGAAGTAGCTCAATCTGAAGGAGTACTTGGACATAAATGGGTAAAATATTGGATGCATGGGGAATTTTTAGTATTAGATGGTGGTAAGATGTCAAAGTCTAATGGTGATTTCTTAACAATAACAAGACTAGAAGAAGAAGGGTATAGTCCCCTTGATTATAGATATTTCTGTCTTCAATCTAAATATAGAAAACAGTTAGTTTTTAGTTTTGATAGTCTAAACGATGCTAGAAATGGTTACAAGAAGCTTAAAGAAAGAACTTCTCAGGTTTTAACTGATATAAACGAAAATGATATAACAAGTGATCAGGCAATTAACATTTACAAAGAAAAATTCTCATCATTTATTAGCGATGACCTAAATATAGCAAATGCCTTTACTGTACTTTTTGATGTTTTAAAAGATAATGAACTTAATAATAGTGAAAAGGCAATACTAATAGAAGATTTTGATAAAGTATTCTCACTTAATCTTATGACAATTGAAAAAGAAGCTACAAATGTAGATGAGGAACTTATAAATAATCTTATAATTGAAAGAGGCCAGGCAAGAGAAAGTAAAAATTGGACGAGAGCAGATGAGATAAGAAACGAATTTATAGCAATGAATATTGAACTGCTTGATACTAAAGAAGGAACGACATGGAAAGTTAAATGAAATGAATAGGATTTAAATAGATAAAAGGGAGTGGGTAAGAAGTTTTGTGAAAAACGTCTTACCCATTCTCTTTGGATTATTATTTTTAATGCATTATAACATAATTTGGGTTATAATATTATACAGAGTTGAAGGTAAAAGAAATATATAATCTTAAATTTGAGGTGATGAATATGGATAAAGAAAATTTAAAAGCATCGATAGTAATTGCAATTATTGGTATAGTCCTAATATCGGTTATTTATTTTAGACCGGTGAGCATTGAAAGAAGTTATAGCGGGTATATGTATGCGCAGAATAATGAATTTGGCAAATCAACAGAAATTGAACTTGTAGGAGTACTAAAAAAGAAATTATCTTTAAATTATGTATTTACTGGTAGTATAGAAGTGGATGGTATTAAAGAAAATGTTATTTTAAAAAGAATATGGGCAAAAAACAATATTTTTAAAACCATTGGGTACAGTGCTTTTATAGAAAGCAATAATAGTAAAACGGGTGATTATGAAGTGAATGGTACACTTAACACATCAAGTGACTTTAATGAAATAATTATTAAATTATCCAAAATAGACATTAAATATAATGGTGAATATACCATTTGTGGTCCAAGCAGTACACGACAAGAGGCAGAATCTCTTTTAACAAAGATGAAGAAGATAATTAAGTTATAGGATTATATATAACATTATAGAAGAAAATTTGTATTTGTTAAAGGTTAGTTAAGATTTTAAATTATTAAAGTTATTGGAGGAGTTGTAATGTCGAAAGAATTAATTTTGAAATTAAAGCCGTTCATTAGTGAGAAAATATGGGGATGGGAAAAATGGGTGCTTGCGTGCCATGAAGATGGAAATTGCACAGTGCAAGAGGGGATTTATGAAGGTCGAAAATTATCTGAAATCTTAGGACGAGGTAGTGATTTTCCTATATTAAATAAAATAATTCGAGCAGAAGATACTTTATCAGTGCAAGTACATCCAAATGATGAGTATGCTAAAAGGGTTGAAAATGCTAATGGAAAAACAGAGTGTTGGTATATTTTAGAGGCAAAAGATGGTGCAACTTTAGTATCCGGAATAAAGAAAGGTTTAAACAAAGATAAACTAAGGGAAATTATAAAACAAGACAAATTAGAAAGCTATTTAGAACGAATCAATATTAAAAGAGGAGATTTTATTTACATACCAGCAGGTACGGTACATGCTATCGAAGCTGGAGTCAAGCTTATTGAAGTACAACAAAACAGCAATATTACATATAGACTTCATGACTGGGGACGTGGACGCGAAGTACATATTGAAAAATCTTTAGATGTGATAGATTATGAAGGCGAGAATAAAGGCGGAAAAATTGATAATTTTAGTAAATTAGAGACCCCTTATTTTAATGTTGAAAAAGTTATTGTCCATAGCAATTATAAAGACACAGTTAATGATAGTTTCCATAGTTATACTGTAATAGGTGGTGAGGGTATATTAAAATGGAGTAATGGTCAAATAGAATTAAAGGAAGAAGAAACAATTTACATATCAAAAGGAATAAAGTATATACTTGAAGGAGACATGGAATTAATTAAATCTAGTGTAGTGTAGTTAGTGTAGTAAAGTAATTACAAATTAGCAATAAAGGAGCGTTTTCAAAATGAAAAGGATGAAATTTTTTAAAAAAACAATGGTGTTACTTACACTGATTTTTGTGGCTTTTGCAGGAGGATGTGGTAACAAGGAGCAAGCTAAGGTTGACGATACTACTAAGGTAGAACAAGCGGTAGAACCCACAGTAGTTAAAAAACCAACCGAAAAAGGAGTCAATGACAAAAATCCAATGGTTACTATAGAAATGGAAGATGGTTCAATTATAAAGGTAGAATTATATCCAGAAATTGCACCTAATACAGTTAGAAATTTCGTTTCTTTAGTTAATAGTGGATTTTATGATGGATTAATTTTTCATAGGGTTATAACAGACTTTATGATACAAGGGGGGGACCCAGAAGGAACTGGTGCTGGTGGACCTGGTTATGAAATAAATGGTGAGTTTAGTGATAATGGCTTTAAAAATTCCTTAAAACATGAAAGAGGCGTAATATCTATGGGGCGAACAGATGACCCAAACTCAGCTGGATCACAATTTTTTATATTGGTTAACACTTATGATTATGGGAATGGTAAATACGCGGCTTTTGGAAAGGTTACGCAGGGTTTGGAAACAGTAGATAAAATAGTGGCTGTAGAAAAAGATGGTAGCGACAAACCTACAAAAGATCAAAAGATGAAAAAAGTTACAGTAGACACTTTTGGTGTAAAGTATGGTGAAGTAGAAAAAATGAAATAAAATAGAAAAATAAAATGCCCCTAGTAATATGAAATTACTAGGGGCATTTTATATAATCTTGTATGGTAAAGATTTTAACTAACATACTGTATTGTGACTACATATAGAAAATTATATTTATTATTTATGTTATGGTGTACATTTAAGAGTTTGATTGTCAAAGACTCTTACAAATTTAATAGAGTAAATATCGCACATTACTATATCGTTTGTGCCAGTTTCCTTAATGACGATATAACTAATTCCAACTTCTTGTAAAATGCCTTCGCGATCAATCCACATACCAGTTCCAATTAGAAATTCTATTTTTATATATTTACCAATATGATTTTGCAACCAACCTTGAGTATAGAGTGGATTGTTTACTATTGGTGAGCCGGGTGCAATTTCGTAGTCCTGGCCTCCAGTAGTTGCAGTACCAGTTGTAGAAGAAGGGGAACCTGACATTGGTGTTTGCCTTGTATCATTATACATGCCGAATTTTGGCATAGGTGTTGTTGAAGAGTGATTAAAATTGTTAGGTGGTGATATAAACATAAAAAAGCCTCCTTTTAGAATTATATTGAATCATTATTTAAAGTATATTAAATAGTTAATGCAATAAAAGTATTAGTTCTAATTAAGTAGTAAAATATTTAGCTGTGGGATTGTAAAAGCAATGCTGAGTTACTTCAACTTGAAAAGTACCACTGCCATTGAAAGGAAATTCATATGGACAACCTGGAAGAAATGGGTTAAAATACCATAAAGATTCACCTGTTGTATATAATCTATTGCCAGCTATTGCCCAATCAGCGATATCATAATGTATTTGGTCCGGTGGACTTGCATAAATGGTTTGGGGGTTAGGAAGACCTCCAAGTGCAGAAGCTACACAATCAAATTGTCCCACCTGAAATATCACCTTTCTTAAATCACCTTGACCAGTCCTAAGATATTCACCATCGGCTACGTTAACTCTGTTCATAATTACAGAAGCAACTGCTTTCATTCCATTTTCGCCTTCTCCACCAGCTTCACATTTTAATATTCTAGCTAATAATTCTCTAGCACTGTAAGCCATCATTAGTCATCTCCTCAATTCGCTTTACAGTATTATTATATTCAGGATGTTAATAATGTTACTTAATAAATGAAAATAATATTCTTATATTTCTTACAATGTTTAATATAAATAACTGGTAAAGATATTAAGAGTTTGATACAATTAGCTTGTATATACTTTTCATTTGTTAAGAAATTTTTTCAATCAAAATAATTATAACGGATTTAGTTTTAGGTACAAAGACAGTTAACATTGACAAAATTAATTATCCAATATATATATATATAATGTTATTAGAAAATGTATGACAATAAATGAAAAGTTATCTTCCAAGTTGAAGTTATATATATGATTAAATAGATAAGTTGTGAAACATTTATACAAGAGGTGAATTATGCTAAACAGTGGGGATATATTAGACGAGAAATATGAGATAATTAAAATTCTGGGCAAGGGTGGAATGGGCACCGTTTATTTATGTAAAAACATAATACTTGGAAATTTTTGGGCGATAAAAGAAGTGATGAAAAATTCAAAAAATATAGATAACTTAACCGAAGCTAACATTATAAAAAGTTTAAATCATCCAGGTATTCGTAGAATAGTTGATATATTTTATGAAAGTAACAATTTCTACATGGTTCAAGACTATGTAGAAGGGCAAACACTAAAGGAGTATGTTGATGCAAATGGTAGAATGCAAACAGAAAAAATTTGTAGGATTACTTCTGAGTTATGTGATATTGTAGGTTACTTGCACAATCAAAATCCAGCTATCATATATAGAGACATAAAACCATCGAATATAATGATAACGACCGGTGGAAAAATTGTTTTAATTGATTTTGGTATTTCGAAAATTTATAAGAATGACACGGTGAAAGATACTATGTGTGCATGTTCTAATGGATATGCAGCCCCGGAGCAATATGGAGCTGGCAAATCTTGCACACAAACTGATATATATGGCATTGGAATGTTAGTATACTTTATGGTTAAAGGTAGAACACCATTTACAGGAATAGAGCCGCTTTTGGATGAAAATTATGAAGGGTATATAAATGAAAAATTAAAAACAGTAATAAAAAAGTGCGTTAAAATTGAAATTAAGGATAGATATGGTTCTGTCGAAGATTTACAAAAAGAAATTTCAAAGATATCCCCAAAAGACAAATCTCAAATTTTAAGTAGAGGTAAAATTAAGAAGACTGTTAAAGGGGTTTCCAGTCTTATAGTTGCAATTTTAGCATGTATTTATATTCTGCGTTGGAATAAAAAAGAAAGTGCAGTTATGAATACTATAGATAGGACCGAAATAGTGATGCCTATAGTAGGTTCATTAAGAATATAACAAGGGGTAATTTATGAACTTTCTTGTAATGAGGTGTGTAATAATTATTCAAAATTTAGCTTAATTAGTACGATTATAAGAGCTAGATTGTGTTAACTCTTATTAATGAACCTAATTGATTAATTTATTTGTTAGGATTTGTCCGAATATAGTGCTATAATGTTGTAGTAAATAATAATATGAAAATTCAAGATGATTTTACAACATTTGATGTGGGGGGAAAACAATGAGAAGAAGAATATTACCTTTACTTATAGCTATTGGGTTAGTTATGTCAGTAAGTAGACCAATTTTAGCAGAGACGTTATCGCAGAAGTTAAACAATCAAAATCAACAACTTCAAGAACAACAGGCTTCGTATAACCAGGCACAGAAAAATTCTGAAAAATTGTCCATATCTATCGAAAAGTTAGATTCTGATATTGAAAATATGTACTATAGTATTGATAATGCTAAAAAAGAGATATATAGTACTCAAAAAAAGATAGAGCAAACTACAAAAGACATAGCAGTTGCGCAGGATAACATAAAGGGTGAGGAAACTCTATTTAATGAAAGAATGAGAGTTATGTACATGAATGGTGCAGATAGCTATTTAGAAATATTACTTGATTCTAAGGGAGTAGAAGACCTTATCTCAAGAGTTGAAAATGTTAAAAAAATAGTAGAATATGATAACCAAATTATAAAAGAATTAAATGAGAAAAAACAAGCTATTGAGGATAGAAAAAAATTACTTAATGATAGTAAGGTTAAGGTTTTGGCATTAAAAGCTGACAATGAAACTAAATTGGGTAAGCTTAGTGTAAAGAAACAAAAACAAAATGTATTAATAGTAGAAGCTGGAAAACAGCAAGAACTTCAAAAAAATGAAATAGCAGCAACTCAAGTATTATTAGGTAGCACTACGGATCAAATAGAGGAGCAAGTAAAGCAAGCAGAACAGATAGAACAAGCAAAAGTGGTTGCACAGCAAAAAAATAAAAATGAGTTGGCAATTGCTACTCCGCCTTCGCAGCAAGTTTCTTTATCTAGAGGTAATATAAGTAATGCAACAAGAAGTGTAGCAAAAGTTGAAGCAGTTCAAGAAACAAGCCAGCCACAAAATACTTCATCATCTAGTTCAAATGAAGTGATAGCGTATGCTAAAACATTTTTGGGAACACCATATCAGTGGGCTGCTAATGGGCCAAATACTTTTGACTGTTCAGGTTTCACAAAATATGTGTATGCACATTTTGGAATTAGCATGGGTAGAACTACATATGTGCAAATAACTCAGGGACAATATGTATCAAGAGATAATTTACAACCAGGGGATTTGGTGTTTTTTGGGACAGGCACACCTCATCATGTTGGTATTTATGTAGGAAATAATTCATACATCCATGCCCCACAAACAGGAGATGTAGTTAAAATATCACAATTAACAAGAAGTGATTACATGTCTGCAAGAAGATTTAGATAATAAATAATAACATAAAGTAATTATTAAAAATATAAGATGATTTTGACGAAATATACTTGATTTTTGTATTGTAACGGTGATTTGTCTAATGATTCCTTAAATACTGTGTTTAATTTAAACATAGTATTTAAGGAATCATTTTTTTTCGATAATTGGCAAGAAGTAAGTCCACCATTGCACCATAGCTTTTAGTACCAGATTTTTGATTTTGTGATTTAAGGTAAGTATCATTCACTTTATCACCTATTTTATCTACAGGGCCAGAGTATTTTTGCCAAAATTCTTGGTTGTAATTTAAATCATTAATTACACCTGTGCTACAAGTTAAAACTAATTGTTTTTGTATCTCGGGATCACTTTTACGTAACGCATTAAATGAATATGATAATGCAGAAAGTGTGCCAGAATATTGAAAGTTTATATCTGGATGATTTATGCATGCTATATATGCAAGATAATTAGCTTCATCTTCCTTAGCGAATCCTAATTGGTGGGCCATTTCGTGGGTGGTTGTAAAGGGAAGAAACGAATCTGGTTCTGTCATATTGATATTTGCTTCGCCAGTAAATGGAAAATAAAAACCTGTAATTCCTGTATAGCACATTGGATTGGATAGCAATATAGGTTTAGGCGTTCCGTAGTTACCTTTCAATTTTGTATATTGAAGTGAAGCTTGATCATATCCTAGGTGAGCAGTTTTTAGTATGTATTTTTTATTGTAGGGAAGTTCCATTACCCCATACTGATTTTCATTTATTTTTCCGCGCAGAGTATTTGAACTGTTTACAAGGCTAACGCAAAGCAATGCAAGTTCATTTGATGATGACGTGCGTACATTTAATTCGAATATTTTGTCTAATGTTAGTCTTTGATAATTGAATCCCCATAAAAGCTGGAATGAAAAATATATTAGTCCTGATGTAGCAAGTATATTTAAAATAAAGGTTTTTATAATGTTTAATCTTCTATTTTTATATTTATATACTTTGAAAATTGCTTTTAATACGTACAATAACGTTAAAACTACAAAAGATACAATTATAAGTTCTGCAAGAGAAAAGGGTAATAATCCTGTAATTACACTTAAAATGTTAGCAATTATTTTATAGATAAAGGATGAATAAAAATTTTCTACAACAGTTGGTAACATCTTAGAAAGTTGAGTAAGGATAATACCTAAAGGTAAAAGTAAAATGAGTAACAATTGCTTAGTAGATATGAATTTCTTCAAAATAAACACCTTCTTAATTTATTTTAAAACTAACATTTATTTTTATAGATTAATTCTAATATATTCTCGTGGATTTAGTCATGTGAGTATTGACTGCATATATAATTAATAATATAAAAAACTCCAAGCAGTAATCTATACTTGGAGCTTTTTATATTATTATTTTTCTCGAAGTAAGTCTCTAATTTCAATTAATAGTTTTTCTTCATTTGAAATCTTAGGGACAATAATTTTTTCAATCTCTTTCTTTTTAACAGATTGCATAGCTTTTATAAATATAAAAAGAGAAAATGAAATTATCAAAAAGTCAATTATAGCTTGAATAAATAATCCATATTCAATTAATATTGTATCTCCGCCAGCTATGTATGATGGTATTTGGAAGTTTAAACTAGATACATCAACCCCGCCTACTAATATACCAAGTATTGGCGTTAGAATGTCCTTTACTAAAGAGGTTGTTATTTTAGAAAATGCTGCGCCGATAACAACAGCTATTGCTAAATCAAAAATACTCCCTTTAAGAGCAAATTCTTTAAATCCTTTAAACATATATATGACACTCCTTTTTTATGTATGTATTATCAATTTACAGATGTATTTTTAAAAGTATTTATATTATATCATAGATAGTTTAGAAAAAATAAGATAATGTAAAAAATATGATTAGTAGAAAACATATCATATTGTCATTTAAATTTAAGATAATGTTACTTGAACTATGAAAGGAACAACTGTTTAAGGAAAGGGTGTAACAAGTTAGATCAAAACTTTAGGATAACAGACAAATTTGAAGTTACAAGATACATGATGGGAATATGTGATAAACCTAAAATCAATTTTGTGTTTATGCTATTATAGTTATATATTTTTGTAGATTTTTGGTTTTTTATTCCTAATCTCAGCCACAATAAAAATAAGTAAAGGTATTATAACTTCAAAACTAAAGGAATAATATGGCCATATATCTGCAGCCCAGGACGACACTTCCATAGTACTTTTATGAATAAAAAAAGAAAAGTTTAACATCAGAAGAGCTATTGGTGTTGCAATAAATTTGTAGTCATCAAACCCTAAAACATTTGAAATTCCATTGCAAACTGCAAAAATACATATGCTCACTTTAACAAATACACATACTAAAAAGACAATTATTACAGTCATATCAAGTCTTTGAAGGACGTTGCCTATGTGAATAAGGCTTACTACCATTGGAGAAGGTAAATATAATCTAGATATGGTTTCACTGCCTAATATTAAAAGATTATTTACTGTTGTTATCAAGATAATCCCACCACCCACCAGTAAACCTACTATAAATATTTTTTTGTAATTTCTAACTTTAGATATATTTGAAAATACCATTGTAAAAACTACAGTCTCTCCAAATGGAAGAGTAAAAACTGAGAAAGCACCTTTTAAAATTGCTTTGATATCATTGTTTAATATTGGTTTTAGTCTACTAATATCCATTTGGTAAAATAAGAATATAAAGGTAATTAAAAATAGTAATATTACAATCCAAATGAAGAATTCAGACCATCTTCCTAGGACTTCAATACCTGCCTTTAAACTCCATATAAGTAGTATAATAAAAAAAATCATAGGTACTACCACTGGTGTGTTGGGGAATATTAAAATATTAGTAAATTCTGATAAGTTTCTAAGAACTAAGGTTCCAAGATGAAAGGCAAACCATATCATTAGGATACTTATAATTTTACCTATAAACTTACCCATAAGGAGTTGCAGTATATTAAACAAATCTTTTCCAGGATATAAAGATAAAATTCTAGAAAACATAAGCAATAATATAATAGACCATGAAATAGCAATAATTACTGCAATCCAGGCATCAGGCATCTTGTTTTGCATGGTTTCCAGAACTTATTAAAAAACTACTTCCTATAATGAAAAGTATTATTAATATTGTACCTTGTCTTTCAGAAATAACTTCATTTCCCATTTATGCCTCCTAAACCACTTAGTATAAAAACAATCAGTAAATAAAAAAACTAATTGAAATTATCAAATATATCTTATAAAATATTAAAAATTATTTAGTTGCAATTGTAGCCGATGAGCTTCTGTGCTTAATCTCAGCTGCAACAAAAACAACTAAGGGTATTATAACTTGAAAAGGAAAGGAATAATATTGAAATATATTGGAAAAAAAGAATTGCGTTTCCATGGTGCTTTTGTAAATGTAAAAAGAAAAGCTTAACATTAGAAGACATACAGGTGTTGCAATAAATTTGTAATCATCAAACCCAAAAACCTTTGAAATTCCATTGCAAACTGCAAAAATACAAATACTTACTTTAATAAATACACATACTAAAAATACAATAACTACTGTCATTTCAAGTCTTTGAAGAAAACCTAGCATAATAAGGCTTACTGCCATAGTTGAATGGAAATAAAGCCTACTTACTGTTTCACTTCCCAATACTAAAAGGTTTCTTAATGATGTTAAAAGTATAAGCCCTCCACCTACAAGTAAGCCCACTATAAATGTTTTTGTGTAATTTTTAACTTTAGATATATTTGAAAAAACCATTGTGAAAATTACTGTTTGACAAAAGGGAAAAGAAAAACTTGAGAAAGCACCTTTTAGAAGTGGACTTACACCATTGCTAAGTATTGGTTTTAATTTACTAATATCCATTTGAGAAATTGATAATACTGGTACAATTATAACGATTAGAATTATAATCCAACTGAAGAACTCTGCCCATCTTCCTAGGACTTCAATACCTGCTTTTAAGCTCCATATAAGTAGTATAGTAAAAAGAAGCATAGGTGCTATCTCAGGTGTATTAGGGAATACCAAAATATTAGTAAATTCTAATAGAATTCTAAGAACTAAGGTTCCAGTATGGAAGGCAAACCATATCATTAGTACACTTATTATTTTTCCAATAGACCTCCCCATAAGAATTTGAAGAATATCAAAAAAATCTTTTCCGGGATATAAAGATAAAATTCTAGAGTAAATAAGTAACAGTATAATAGAACATGAAATAGCAATAATTATTGCTAGCCAGGCATCTTGTTTTGCCGGATTTCCAGATCCTACTAAAAGAGAATTTCCAAGTAGAAAAAGTATTATTAGTATAGTTGCTTGTCTTTCAGAAATAATTTCATTTTTCATAAATGCCTCCCACACAAGTTACTATAATAATAAAAAGTTATTAAAAAAATTAATTGGTTTTACCAAATATTGAAATTACAATATTTTTTATTGCATTAGATGGGTTTGGTAACTGCACTCCTAAAGATAGAAGAATGCTAATTACCATTGAAAATATAATCATAGATAAAAAAAATATTGTTTTTCTTTTATTTTTTTCTTTGAAAAGGGGAACAGATTCAAAAAATATTACTATGATATAAAAAAATATTACAAGTAAAAACATCTATAAATTCTCCTTTGATTATTGGCCTTTAATAATAGGTTTTATTGTTTTATTGCTACCTTTTATTTGAATGTGTACATTAACAGTAGTATTTAGATTTGCAAAAATTTCTTTTCCATTTTTTTTAAATAGCTCACTTACTTTTGGTTTTTCTTTCTCAAAAACCTCTCCAAAACCCAAAACATCACTATTATAATATTTTTGCAATTTATTAATTAAATGCTGCATCTGAGACTTGATTTTTCTTTCAGTTTCACTCTGAAGTATTTTTAAGTTTTCTTCTTTCATAAAATCTTTAGTACCTTGGATTTCATGTATACTTACAACTGGATATACATCCACTATCATCGATAAAACACCATTGTTATAAAGTGGGGTTAATTTTGTTTTATTATCATTTATTTCTAAGGTTATGTTGTTACTTGAATCTAAAACATCTATTAATGTAATTAATCCTTGTTTTACTTTGTTTTTAATCATAAGCATATATAGGGTTTCGTTTCCATCTAGATAACCTACAAGCTTATCTGATTTAAAAATAGCAGAGCCGTCTACACGCGGTGATACAGTGCCATCATTAAGCTGGTTTTTAACTGTAGCAACTGTTTCAGATTTTACGTCTGAGGATAATCCATCTATAAATGACCATATCCTTGAATCAGGATATTTAGAAAGTACTTTCCATGAACCCATGGTATCATCAAGATGAAAGGAAGTTACTTCGTTAAGCTTAATTTTGTTTTTTAAAATTTCGGCAGCACTATTACCTTTTGATATTAGTAACCACATATCTGGTCTAACAAAGTTTGATCTATTAGTCCAGTCAAGTGCAGGTATTATACCTTCCTTTGCAATTGATTCACTTATTATTACTACTTTTGCATCACTCCAAAAAAGCCTTAAACCAGTCTTTTCGATTAAATCTCTCACAGCACCAAATATACTGTCACCTTCAGAGCTGAAAAGTTGAGAGCTAATGATTGAGGATACACCTTGAGCTTGCGTTGTTATAATTTCTGTTGTAATTACATATTTGTTTGTTATCATATTTTTATCAATTGCTAAACCAGCTACTATTGCTAAGGTATCTATTTCCCTATAATTCCAGCACCCACAAAATATAATAGGAAACACAGCTATTATTAAAATTATTATTGGTAATTTTTTTTTTTCATCCGATTACCTTCTTTCATCTTTTTTTTAAACGCTTTTTGTTTTTGGTGAACATTTTTGGTCTTAAATACATATCCCACCAGGGAGCTCTAATTACAGTGTCTTTTATATCTTGAGTTGAAAAAGAGGGGACGTTAATCATATAAGGTATACCAAAGGATCGCAATGACATCATATGAAGAACCAAGCCCATTACGCCAAAAATATAGCCATATAAACCTAAGAAAGAAGATAATAATAAAAAAATTATTCTTATTTCGACTATTCCTAAAACTTGAGGTAACATAATACTTGTAATTCCAGTTATAGCGGTAATTATTACTATAGGGGCACTAACTAGCCTTGCATTAACAGCAGCGTCACCAAGTACTAAGGCACCTACTATACTAATAGCACCACCAATATGTTTAGGCATTCTAAGACCAGCTTCCTTAAGTATCTCAAATATAATCATCATGCCCATTGCCTCTACAATTGATGGAAAAGGTGCTCCCTTTCTCGCAGAATATATGCTTATAAGGAGTGGAGTTGGAATAAGTTCTTGATGGAAGGTAACAAGTGCTACATATATAGCTGAAATACTAGTAGAAATAAAAAAACATAACCATCTTAAAATTCTTACAAAAGAGGAATATATAAAATTGTCATAATAATCTTCATTACTTTGAAAGACCTCAACAAAGATAGTAGGAAGAGTTAAAACAACAGGAGTTCCATCGCAGATGACTGCAAACCTTCCCTCAAGAAGTTTACCAGCTACTACATCAGGTCTTTCTGTATTAATAATAGTCCTAAACGGAGAATAGGGGGCATCCTTTATAATTTCTTCTATGTAACCAGAATCTAAAATACCATCAATATCGATATTATTGAGCCGTGTCATTAATTCTTCATGTATAGGTTCCTTTGCTATGCCCTTTATATAGCATACACATATTTGGGTTTTAGTTTGTTTTCCTATTCTCATGAATTCGAATTTTAAGTTAGGAGTAATAAGTCTTCGACGAAGAAGCGTAAGGTTTAAATTCAATGATTCGGTAAAGCCTTCTCGAGGACCACGAACTATAGTTTCTGATTGAGGCTCTGAAATTGCCCTTGTCTGCCATCCGATAGTATTTATAGAAATTACCTCAGCAAAACCATCTACTAAAAGCATAGTTTTACCATATATAATTCCATTAATGATATTATCAACATTAGAGGTTTTTTTGTTGTCAGCAGTTAAAAGTATATTTTGTATTAATATATCCAAAATGTTACTATTACTAGTATCAGGTATATCACTTAACAAAAGTGGTTTTAAGATATCTTCATTAATTGCTTGCAGATTTGCCATTCCATCAATATAAATAAGCATACACTTTGTACTAGCAAGCTTTCCGATAGAAAACGTTCTATATACTACTGTTGTATCATTTATAAAAATATCTTTTAGTGTTTTAACATTTTCTTCTAAGGAACGAACTATCTTTATATTTGAAAAATCATTTGTATTCATAAATTAAACATCCTTCATATTATATTAATTAACTGTATGTAAATATTTTATCCAAATTATAAATATTTTATCCAAATTATAAATATTTTAGTTTCTTTGATGCTTAATAATATATTGTTTTATATTAATATCTATGGTAAAATATTTCTATATTAACTGTTTAATGCGGTTATAACTGAGACTAAGATAGATAACAACATATCCTCTTTTTTAGAATATAATTGTTAATCGGTTGTTAGATCTTAATATTTTTAAAAGGAGGAATGTTTAAAATGGCAGATAAAACTTTAGTTTGTAAAGATTGTGGTAAAGATTTCGTGTTCACAGAGGGCGAACAAGAATTCTATAAAGAAAAAGGATTTGATAATGAACCTCAAAGATGTGTTGATTGCAGAAGAGCAAGAAAACAACAAAACGACAGAGGATTCAGAGGATAATAAAATGCATTAATACCCTATAGGATTTATCCTATAGGGTCTATTTTTTTTATATGCGATTATAATATATTTTATGTTACCAATAATGGTATATATAGTATAATATTATTAAAGTATAGTATAATAATCATACGAGGAGGGGGTTAAATGAATAAAAAGAGAAGTAAAGCATGGTACAAAAAATTGAAATCATTAAAATTTTTTTTTGCTATATTTTTACCATTGCTAATAATTTTAGTAGGCACTTTATTTACAGTTAATAATTGGGAAATAAAAAAAGACAAACAAACGCTTATAGAGAGAGAAAGTGCTATAGGGAAAATTAATAAATTAAACATACAGACTATTTTAAGCTCTGTAAGTACAGATTTGAAAGTTATAAAGGACTCAACTATACTTAATGATTATGTTAATAATCCTACAACACATACTCTTACAGATTTAAATAAAATGTTTATGAGATTTAGCAAAACTAAAACAATTTATGAGCAGTTAAGATTTATAAATACGCAGGGGAAAGAGATAGCAAGGGTAGATTATAATGACGGAAATGGATACATAGCAGAGGGTAAGCAGCTTCTAGATAAAAGTACGAGCGAATCTTTCAAGGGTACATCAGATTTAAAACCAGAAGAAATATACATATCGCAATTTGATTTAAATGCTTTGAATGGAAAAATTGAAGAGCCTATTAAGCCTATTATAAGATTTGGGGTTCCAATATTAAATAGTACTGGAGATAAGTCTGGGGTGTTAATTTTCAACTATTTAGGTCAGGATATATTAGACAAAATTACTGAGAATATGAAAGAAAATCGCAATTTTAATATTGAATTACTAAATGCAGAAGGCTTTTTTTTGAAAAGTATAGATGAGAGAAATGACTGGAGTTTTATGTATGATAATAATAAAAACACTTCATTTAAAAGTGAAAATAAAGATGTGTGGGATATTATAAGCAGCAATGAATCTGGGCAGTTGGAAGATAATAAAAATATATATTACTATGATACGATTTATCCTCTTGCTAATATTAGAGAAAAAAAGGACGCTAATTTTACACATGCTAATGGAAGCATATATTGGAAAACTATTATTAGCTATCCTATCGAGCAATTTAGTTTTATAAAAAGTTTAGGAGCAAATGGTTTTTTGGGAATAGGTTTTATATTCTTTATAATTATCTTAATGTGTTCCGCTGTAATTACCTATATTGTATCTAAAAGACAAGAAGCTTTAACAAGAATAAAGGCAGCAGGTAATGTTTTTGATAATTCAAAGGAAGCCATATTGATTACAAATTCGGAAACTCGTATTACATATATAAATAAAGCTTTTTTGGATATTACAGGATATAAAGAACAAGAGGTTTTAAATGTAAAAACCTCTGCTTTTAAATCAGGTAAACATGACAGAGAATTTTACAAAACAATGTGGCAATCTATAGGGGTTTATGGTAATTGGCAGGGTGAAATTTGGGATAGAAAAAAAAACGGACAATTGTATCCTAAGTGGCTAAATATACTTAAAATTAAATCAGAAGATGATAAGGACATACAATATGTTGGTATTTTTGAGGACCTTACTTTATTAAAAGAAAAAGAAAAAAGTATTAATAAATTAAAAAATTATGATAGACTTACTTCACTTCCTAATTTAACATTAGTTAAACAGTTAATTCGTAAAAAAATAAGTGAAAATAGTAATAATATAGACTATAAATATAGTTTGGTATCGTTAATAATAACAAATTATGATATTGAAAGAGGTAGCGTAGGTTTAAAAAAAGCGGATTACTTAATAATAAATATATTAGAAAAGATTAAAAATCATATAAAAGATAATTTTATTATGGGGTCTCCAGGAAAAAATGAATTTATAGTTCTTTTAGAATATAATAAAGGTGATAATGTTATATTTGAATTTGTTAATAACGTTTTAAGTGAATTTAAGAATTCTTTTGTAATAGATGAGGAAGAAATATATGTAAAGCTAGCTATGGGTGTTGCAAGTTATGATGATTATTCAGATGATTTAGAATTAATAATTGATAATGCCAATATAGCAAGAGCATATTCTTCGGAGCAAATTGAAAGTAATGCTCAATTTTATACGCCTGATCTTAAGGAGAAATATTTAGAAGATATTAAGATAAAACAATTATTAAGAAAAGCTTTAGAAAAAGGTGAATTATATTTAAATTACCAGCCTCAGGTGGATTTAAAATCTACTCAAATAGTGGGAACTGAGGCTCTAATAAGATGGGAAAGCCCAGAACTCGGTGATGTATCACCAGTTAGATTTATTCCTATTGCAGAAAAAACAGGACTTATTTTGGAAATTGGCGAATGGGTATTAGATGAAGCCTTAAGGCAAAATAAAATGTGGAGAGAACAGAATATTAACCCCATTTTAATGTCAGTAAATATTTCTCCAGTTCAATTTAAAAAAGTGGATATTTTTAAATTGATAAAGAAAAAGTTAAGCAAATACGAATTGTTAGGCAATTCCCTCGAAATAGAAATTACAGAGGGGGTACTCCTAGGAAATGATCCTGGTTTAATGAAACAGCTAGGCAATATAAATGATATCGGAGTAAAACTTGCAATGGATGATTTTGGTACAGGTTATTCATCTTTAAGTTATTTAAGGAAATTTAAATTTGACAAGATAAAAATAGATAGAGAATTTATTAAAGATTACCCAGAATATGATGATGGTACTATAGCAAAAACGATTATAAATTTATCTAAAAGTCTAGATATAAAAGTTATTGCAGAGGGTGCAGAAACAGAGAGGCAAATTGACTTTTTAAAGGAAAATAAATGCGACCAAGTTCAAGGGTATTATTATAGCCCGCCGGTTTCGCCAGAGGAATTTATAAAACTAATTAGAAAAGAAAATATTTAAAAGTTAAGAACTTAATAAAGCACAAAAATCTTAGAAAATTTGAGATTTTTGTGCTTTATTATATCTTTATAAAAAAAGTATTTTTATAGGATGGTTACTAGCTTTTTTGACATATATATACACCGGAAATTATTAATAAGGTAGTGAAAAATTTTACAACTGATAAACTTTCTTTTAGTATGGTTACTGATAGTATAATAGAGAAAATAGGTACTAAATTAATAAAAATTGAAGTTTTAACTGGTCCTATCTGTTTTATAGAAATTTGCTGTACTAAATATCCAATAACAGATGCAAATATACTCATATATATAACTGCTAAGAATGAGTAGTATGGAATATCTTTTATAAACATCCAAGGACGTTCGTATATAACAAAAGGGATTAAAAAGACACTGCAAAATAAAAAGCTATAAAAGGTTAGTATTAATGGTGAAAATTTGTGAATAACCATTTTACTAAATACTGCATATGCGGACCACATAAAAACCGCTATAAGCATTAATAAATCACCCTTATTTAAGGAGAGATTAGTTATTGTGGATATATTCGCATTAGTTATTGTCAAAAAAACACCAGTAAATGATAAAATTATTCCAATAATTCTTCTAAAAGTCATTTTGTCTTTTAGAAATAAAATACACAAAATTGTAGTTATTATAGGATTTGTGGCTCCTATTAAAGAAGAATTTATAGCCGTAGTGTATTTTAATGCAGTAAAAAAGAAAATGTGATACCCGAAGATCCCAACTAAACCTGTAAATAAAAATATAGGAACATCTTTTTTTATTAATTTGTAATTGCTTTTATCCTTGAACTTTACTACAAAATAAAGGATAACAGTTGCAATAGAAAACCTTAAAAAAGTTAAAGTAAATACTGGAATAAAAGAAATAGAAAGTTTTCCAGCAATAAATGCCCCGGCCCAAAAAAATGTGGATAAAATCATCAATAAGTAAATTTTTCTGTTATTCAAAATACCAACTCCTTAAAATAGTAACTAATCAGTCATTGTTTTAAGTAAACCACATATGTATTAAAAATACAATTTTTAAATATCTATTTTAATATTGTCCAAATATACAAGAAATAAGGGACCTAACTGGGTACCCTTATTTTTTTATTGAAAAAATAAGGGATTTAACTGATCCAATAGGTCTGAAAGTGTACATTAAATTAAATTTAGTTAATATACTTAATAATGAAAATTAATTTTTAGGAGGTAGCTTGGTTTTTGAATAAGAATACATCAAATGAAGTCCTAAATACTTCGCTGCCAGTAGTTGCGGAGATAACAATATATACGTTAATGTCTATTTTTGATTTAATGATGATAGGAAGGTTTGGCGGGAATATATCAGTAAGCGCTGTGGGGTTAAGTAATAATTTAACTAATGCATTTATAGGAATATTTATTTCAGGAGGATTTTGTATAAGTATTGTTTCACTAGTTTCGAGACTAGTAGGAGCTGGGCAATATAAAAGTGCTGAAAAATTTGCATCATTAGGATTTATTTTAGGCTTTGGGTTTTGTATAATAATCACTGTTATAGTGTATTTCTTCGGAAAAGAGTTTCTATATTTACTCGGAGCAAGAAAAAAAATTTTGGAAATGGGATATTCATTTATCAAGATAAATTCTATAGCTATATTTTTTTCTATGAATATGAGGCTTTTAAATTCTATTTTAATAGGATATGGAAATACTTTTACACCATTTGTATGTTGCTTAATTGTAATTTCGGTTAAATTAATTTTAAATTATCCATTGATTTTTGGTATAGTGGGCACAGATGTGGGAATAGATGGATCTGCTGTAGCATCAGTAATCGCTTATTTATGTGGCTTTATTTTTTCTTTATATTATACAATTTTTAAGGCGAAAATTAAGTTTAAACCATTTTATATTTTATCAATTTGTTTAAAAGATGTAAAAAAGATATTAGCACTCGCTATTCCTTGTTCTATGGAAGAAGCAGTGTTTAGTATTAGCAAGTTAATCTGTGTTTCTATTATAATTCGCAGCGGGAGTGCTTCATTTGCAGCTGATGAAATAGCTAATATGATAGAAGGAATTTCAGTTATGCCTAGTATTGGATTTGGTATAGCGGTTATTACTTTAGTAGGGCACAATGTAGGGAAGGGAGATTATAAAAAAGCAAAAGGAGCTGCTTTAAATTGTGCTTTTTATGCCGTATTTATGATGAGTATCTTTGCTATAATATTTTTATTTATGCCAAACGTTCTGGTAAACTTTTTTCTGGGTGAAAATGAGAAAAAAGTTGCTTATTTAGCAGGAAGATGCCTCGCTATAGGAGCATTAGAACAACCATTTATAGGTATATCGTTAGTATTTGCAGGTGCCTTAAAAGGAATAGGAGATGTTAAAAGCCCATTTTTTATTTGCTGTTTTACAAGTTGGGTTATAAGATTACCATTAACATATTATTTTATTTATATAATGAAGTACCCAGTTACGGCATTATGGTGGATAACAGCTCTACAATGGGGAACAGATGCCTTTCTTATGGCAACTATATTTAAATATAAATTTAATAAAAAATCAAAATTCTCTACGGTTTATAATATAAAAGGATATTAATTATAAAAACTTATCTAGGCTATTATTATGGGTAGATTTAGTTGTTATTTTAAGGTTACCAGATAATATTATACTTTGAGTCACATATATAGCATTAGTTATTATAAATAAAGGGGATGTATCTTCAAATGATTTTTAATCATTTTAAGACATCCCCTTTTAATAAGATGATTTTTTTATTATTTGCTACTCTTTGTAATTTGAAAGTGTAGTATTAGCTGCTTGCAATGCTGACTGCACCTGATTAAGGGTGTTCTGAATTTGTTCTTTGTTTTCTGCTTTCTCTACTGTATTCACCGCATCAGTTAAACAAGTACTTGAATTTTGAAGTTTTTCACATGCATCTTGAACGTGTTGCTTTGCATTTTTTTGCATTTTAAATTCCTCCTTTGTTCTTAGTAGTATAACTGTAGTATGAGTATTTAGATGCAAAAAAATACTTGATTTACAAAAAAAAATAAAAAATTGATTTATGTTTTATTTAATTTACGTTATGTTTATTTTTAATATCTATTAAAATCTTCATTCTTTCAAAAATGTTTTGGTCTATGTTATCACGTTTGTAATGCATATCAAATGGATCCAATAAATAACTATGAGTTATAGCAAAGAGCTTTTTATTTTCCGCAAGTCCTTGTTTAAATATTTCTGAAAGTTTTTCAGTTGAATAGTATTCGAGTCTTAACTCACTATTTTCATTTTGTGTATATACAGGCACTGGGGTCAATATTTTTTCTGTTAGTTTATACTCAGATCTGTAGATATTGTGGGATTCATATTTTATGGTCGTTTGCTCTTTTAATATTTTTGCTGTGTTATCATCTATTGAAAAATACCCTCCTCGAAAAGCTTCAATATGACTAATTCCTAGATTCTCAATGTAGTCGTAACAATGTTTTATAATTAGCTTTTGATCACTATAAGAATAGTAAGATATTAAATCTTCATCTTCTTTTATAAATGGACAAAACTTTTTTATATCTTCTGGCAAATTGTTTGGATGAATATGGAGGCCGAATATGACTTTATAATCATCTTTAATCTTCTTAATTAGATTTAGATTATTCATCATTTCGGCAAAAAATGGAGTTATAAATAAAAGTGTATATATATTGTTTTCAGAATTTAATTTCAATAGTTTTTCTAAGTTTAATACATTGTTTTTTAAGTTCTTATCAAAATTGTATCCCTCACAATCTATAGTTAAAATTAAATCGAAATTTGGTTTTTTAATATACTCGTCTAAAAAATATTTCATAAATAAACACGCCCTTCTAAGATATCATTGCAAATTTACAATTGGCATTGTATAATTGAATTATAACAAGCAACAACTTAATTATACGTGCCAAATTGTTACTTGTCAAAAAGTCAGTTATAATCAGTGTTACAATAAGTCTTAATCCGCAGCACATCATGTGATGATTTAATTATAAACACTTTTCAACTTAAAACATTTCAAGAGGCATTTTATTACTACACCTTGTTTTACAAAGATAAAAAATTTAAAATAAGCAGTTTAATAATGTCGCCAATTGACAAATATGTTTTAAGGCAAAGGAATAGGACAAATGATAACAATTTATACTTGTTGTCATTTGTGACAGTAAGAGGGGGATGATATTAATGAAAACTATAGGTTTTCCAAGAATGCACAAAGAAATAAATGAAAAAAGAGACTTTTTGCCGTCATTTTTTAATATGATAAGCAATGATAAAGTGCAAATATTTATTGAAGAAGGATATGGCTCAGCGCTCGGGTATACACAAGAAGATTATTTAAAGGAAAACAAGAAAATACAATTCGTATCTAACAGAGAATGTTATGAAAAAGACATAGTTTTAGTTTTACGCTCACCAGAGTTTGAGGAAATTGAGTATATGAGAAAAGGCAGTATTTTATTAAGTATGCTTCATTATCCAACTAGAGCTACTAGGGTAGAAAAGCTAAAAGAAAAAGGAATATTTGCTGTTTCGATGGATTCTATTAGAAATGATTTTTTTGAAAGAATTGTTGTAGATTATGATGGAACTTCTGGAAATGGAATTAATGTAGCATTTACTGAGCTTGCTAAAAATTATAAAAGTATAAGTACACAGGAAAGAAAACCTATAGTTGTCAGCATAATGGGAATGGGCCGGGTTGGGTTAACAGCAGCACGACAAGCGGGTAAATATGGATATAATAAAGAAAATGAATATAAACTTTTAGAGAAAACTAAGGGTGTACTTGTTAATATGTTACCAAGAAATATAACCGATGATAAAAATCAAATGATAAAAATTCTTAAAAAGACGGATATATTAGTAGATGCAACAACTAGAGATGATGCATCTCACTATATAGTAAGCAATGAATTATTAGGGCATTTAAAGAAACATTCTATAATTTTAGATTTAACATCAGACCCATATTTGACAGATATTTATCCTGTTCAGGTAAAAGCGGTAGAAGGAATACCACACGGAACACTTGATAAAATTGTTATTTATCCTAATGATAATGGGTATGAAAGTGTACCAAAGTCATTAAGTACACTTAACCAAAGAACAGTAGTAAGTTGTAATGCATGGCCAGGCGTTAATCCAAAGGGCTGTATGGATTTGTATGGCAAACAACTTATATATATTGTACAAAATCTTATAGGATATTCTGCAAGTGACTTTAAGTTATATAATAATGATTATTTTAATAGAGCTATATACAGAGGAACTATTGAATGTTTTGAAGAAAGCTTAAACAACTATGGAGATGAAATAATTGATATAGTTATTTAATAAAAGCTATTGAATGCATTTTACGCATTCAATAGCTTTTATTTTTTATTTATAAGAACCGGTTATAAATCCCCTAATATTATTTGTAAATCATCTATATCATTTTGTAAATCCGTCAATGCAAGTTACAAGTTCTCCAATTTCAGGTTTACTCAGCTGAGCATCTGCACCAACAGAATCCCCTTTATGTTTTAAATCACTTGTTATCAATGATGAGAATAAAATAACGGGTAGTTTTTTAAGAATGTTATGCTCTTTTATCTTTCTTGTCAAAGTATGACCATCCATTTGGGGCATTTCAATATCAGTTATAAGCACATGAATATCTTCCATGAAGTTTTCGTTTTTAGCCTTAACTAAATTAAGTAAATAATTCAAAACTTGGTTTCCATCATCGAATATTTTTAAATTCTTAAAGCCAGCCTTGGTTAGAGTATCTTTTAATAACATTCTAATTAAAGGGGAATCGTCAGCTAAAACAAGTTTTACATTTGATCTATCTTTATATGCTATGTCGACTATTTTGTCCCTACTAATTCCTGTAGAAGGACTAATGTCTGTGACAATTTTTTCGAAATCTAACATCAATATTATTTTATTGCTTAAAACAATATTACCTATAACTAGTGAATTAATTGTTATGTCATCAGGTTTAGTTATTTGTTCCCATTTAATTCGATGGACACCTACAATGTTATCAATACTAAAGGCTACTTCAATTTTATTAAATTCACAAAGAATAATTGTTGATTTGATTTCATTTTTATGTTGTTTCTCTAAGACATATTTTAGATCTACTAAGGTTATTATTTTATCCCTATACAGAGTAAGTCCTGCTATAGCAGGATGCGACTCGGGAAGTTTCGTTAAATTGTCTGCATGTATCACCTCTTTAACTTTTATAATATTAATTGCATAATATTTATTATTTATAATAAACTCTAAGATTTCAACCTCGCCAGTTCCAGATTCTAACAGTATGTTATTATTCATATTTCCCCTCACTTTCAAATAGATATGTACATAGTAATTTATAAAAAAATATATACTATATATCTCGAATAGAACTTCTATAACTTAACAATTAATTTTATAATAAAAAATTATATGCAAAGTCGAAATTTAAGATAATAAAACAGAATATAAAAGTGAAATAGTTAAGTTATATATGGTAAACTATATAGTATGAGTAAAATGAAAACAGCATTATTAGAGGGTGAAGTAAAATTGATATTAAATGGCGGATGGATAGAAACTACGCAAGGCTTGCACACATTTATATTGTGGGGCGAGAATGGAGAAACTAAATGCGTAAGAAGAGGCAGGAAACCTAAAAATGCACTTCCACTATACGAAAATATGGCTTCAGTTATAGAATTGCATGACAAAATAAACAATTCGGCAAAAGAAATGAAATATGGGAAATATAAATATGATTTTGAATCTAAAGACCTCCTTAAGAGAGAAATTAGAGGGATTACTTTTAATAATTTAGATGCATTTGATATGGTTTTAAATATAGAGAGAAATAATTTAGAACAAATAGAATTATCAGGAGAGCTAAAGTACTGGATTACAGTGGCTAAATTTACTGCGGAGTTAATAATAAAGCATAAATATTTGCCTTCATTAACTATTGACAGAGTTCGCAATAAAGTGAATTCACAGTGGAGATGGCATACCAGTGACCCTGAGTATATTGATAAAAAAAAGGTTCTATGCAGTATTATGCCTACGACTTGTAAATCATATTTTCATTTAGAAAATCAGGAATTCAAATATATAAATAGTAATAGATTAGTAAGTAGTTTCATGGATTCTATGATTGATAGTATGGTAAGAAGTAGCTGTACTGATATAAATAAACATAATGATTACTTAGGGTACGATGCTACTAACTTAAGTAGTACTTGGATGCATTCTCTTTTTTCAAGGTTGCCTGAGATACCAATAGACACAAGTGATCAAATAAAAATGTTAAATGAGTATAAAAAATGGATAGAGCCTATAAAAATAAAGAATAGTAAGTTTAAATTTCGTACATGTTTCAAAGTAAATCCACCTAGCCGCGAAGAAGAGTGGACACTTGAGTATTTACTTCAAGCAAAGGATGATCCTAGTCTTATGCTTCCAGCAAAAATGATATTCGAAGAATCGGTGGATACTATAACCTATTTAAATAAGAAATTTAATAATCCTCAAGAAAGGTTACTCGAGGATTTAGCAGTTGCAGCAAAAGTGTTCATTCCTATTGAAAGAAGTTTGTATGATGCAGTACCTGTGGAATGCAAGCTATCAACTGAGGAGGCTTATTCATTTTTAAGAGAATCCGCTTATTTTTTAAATGAAAAAGGATTTGGAATTATTGCCCCGGCATGGTGGAAAAAGCCTTCAAGACTTTCGGTTAAACTAAAAGATAAAAACCGCATTGCAAATACTAATTCAGCGGCAAAGAGTACATTTAACATGGATACTATTCTTGAATATGATTGGAAGCTTGCATTAAATGGTAATGAGATAAGTGAGAAAGAATTTGAAAAGATTTCAAATTTAAAAGTACCATTTATTCAATTAAGGGGTCAGTGGGTGCAAGTTGATATACATCAAATTAAAACACTTGCTAAGATGAAAATGAATAAGGGGCTAAATGGGAAGATTCCTGTTGGAGAATTATTAAGGCTTAACTTAAGTGATGAGGAAATAATTCCTGGAATTAGTGTTGATAATATAGATAATCAAGAAGCAGTGGGCCATTTTTTTGAAAAATTATTTAATTTAAATAATATAGAACAAGTTGATATACCATCAGGATTTAGAGGTACTCTTCGTGAATATCAAAAAAGAGGATTTTCATGGTTAACGTTTCTTAGAAATCATGGTATAGGTGCCTGTCTTGCTGATGACATGGGGCTTGGGAAAACAGTACAAAGTATATGTCTTATGCTATATGAGCGGGAGAATAAGCTAACAGATAAACCTACTTTAATAATATGTCCTACGTCAGTAGTTGGTAACTGGGAAAAGGAAATTGAAAAATTCGCACCTAATCTTAAAGCTGCAATTCATCATGGAAATAGTAGGTGGGGTTATGAAAATTTCAGTGAAGAAATACATAAAAATGAAGTGGTTATTACAACCTATGCTCTAATAGTAAGAGATAAGGATTTGTTCCAAAAGGAAGAATGGGCAGGCATTATACTTGATGAGGCCCAGAATATCAAAAATAGTGCATCAAAACAAACTCAATATATAAAAACTCTAAAAGCTGAATATAAGGTTGCATTAACAGGGACACCGGTTGAAAATAGACTTTCAGATTTATGGTCTATTATGGATTTTTTAAATAAGGGATATTTATACAAATGGTCAACATTTAGGAGTGAATTTGCAATCCCTATAGAGCGAGATGGAGATCCTAAAAAAAGCAATAAGCTAAAAAAAATAATTGCTCCTTTTGTATTACGCAGATTAAAAACTGACAAAAATATTATTAAAGATTTACCAGAAAAAATAGAGACTAAGGAATATGCATCTTTAACAAAGGAACAGGCTACATTATATCAAGCTGTGGTAAAAGATTGTCTAAATAAAATTGATGATTCTGAAGGTATTAGGAGAAGAGGACTTATTATTTCATCATTAACAAAGTTCAAGCAAATTTGTAATCATCCTGTGCAATTTTTAAAGGACAACGGTGATATTGAAGGTCGTTCTGGAAAACTTGAGAGGCTTCTGGAAATGCTAGAGGTTGTTGTAGAAGAAGGGGATAGGTCATTGGTTTTTACACAGTTTGCCGAAATGGGACATATTTTAGAATCAGAGATTGAGAAAAAATTAGGAGTAAGAACACTATTTTTACATGGGGGAACCAGCAGAAAGAAAAGGGAAGAGTTAATTGATATTTTTCAAGGCGAGGGTAATGAACCTATGGTATTTATATTATCTTTAAAGGCTGGTGGACTTGGCCTAAATTTAACAAAAGCGAATCATGTATTTCATTTTGATAGATGGTGGAACCCTGCTGTAGAAAACCAAGCAACAGATAGAGCATTTAGAATAGGTCAACTTAAGAATGTTCATGTACATAAATTTATATGCATGGGAACACTCGAAGAAAAAATTGACGAAATGCTAGAACGCAAACAAGCACTTGCTCAAAGTGTAGTTTCAACAAATGAAAATTGGATATCAGAGATGAGTAATAAAGAACTTAGGGAACTATTTACAATAGAGAATGATATCAATGATTAAGCTGAAAAAAGGAAGATAATAATTAAGTTGGGTTTTTAATGATTGTTATCCGTATATAGATAGAGGCTAGGAGGTGTAACTTCGTGACTGGAAGAATAAGAAATGAATTTGGTAGCAATTGGTGGTCTAAGAAATGGAATAATGCGATTTCGAGTTTTACTATAAGTTCTAGAGTTGACAAAGGACGAGAATATGCAAGGGCTGGCAATGTCCTTAGTATAGAAGTTTCAAAGGGTGAAATTAATGCACGAGTCCAGGGAGGCAGAGAAGAACCATATACAGTAAATATGGAGCTTGATGTTTTTACACCACTTCAGTGGAAAAAAATTATGAATATCATGGCTAGTAAAGCTATATTTTGTGCAAAACTTCTAAATGGAGAGATGCCTGAAAATATAGAGGAAGCTTTTAAAGAAGCCAAAGTGTCTCTTTTTCCAAAGAAACAAATACATTTAATAACGCAGTGTTCTTGCGCAGATACTGCAAACCCATGCAAACACATCGCTGCAGTTCATTATGTTCTTGGCCTTGAATTTGATAATGACCCATTTGTAATTTTAGAACTAAGAGGAATGGATAAGCAACAATTTTTAAAGGCTCTGAGAACTTTAAGAAGTGGTGATGAAGGCGATAAGATCAAAAGAAAAGCAAAAATACACCGCAGATCAAGAAAAACTATTGAAGATTTAAAAAAAGAATTTGAAAATTTTAGTAGGTTAGATGATAAACTGCAGAGTATGACATTTTCTTATGTAACACCTGAAGTTAAACATGGAGTTATAAAAACATTGGGAATTCCGGACTTTTGCACTAGTGAGGATGAGTTTAGATATAAAATGAGCACTGCATATGCCAGCGCTGAAGAGGAAACTAGAAAGTATTTAGAAAAAAAGTGAAAAATTAAAATAAACCTATAATTATCAAGATAATATTTGTAAGTTTGTACAAATATTATCAAAAATTATGTGAACTTAAACAGTGGATTAATTACTACTAGACATACTATAATTAAGGAGTTAGAGGGGGGGGTTTTTAGGATGAAAATCAAAATCAAAAGCAAAAATAAAATTAAAAGCAGAAGTGAAATAAAAACCGAAATACAAATAAAAAAAACTAACGCAGGTATATCAAAGCAATTATTTGTTAAAAACAGTTTATTAAGAAAGTTAGTTTCAACTACTACAGCAATAGTTTTTTTCTCATTGCTGCTATTAGGACTCGTAACATTTTTTATAATGAAGACCAAAGTTACTGATGAGTTTAAACAAACAACCAATCAGATTTTAAATCAAAATAAAAATTATGTTGAACTTGTAAATAGAAATGTAGAAGATATGTCCATGCAAATAGTAGCAAACTCTGATTTTACTAGCTTATTTGTAGCAGCTACTAATGATGAGTATGATGGATTTATGGTAAAAAGAGATATTTCTGAATATCTTCAATCATTAAATTCAAATAATGCGCAGAATATTATTAAAAACATCTATGTACTTAATGATAAAGGGCTTTCAAGTTCTGCGGTTTCAGGCAATGTTACCCAGGAGCAATTTGAAAGTATAAAAGATGAGGAATGGTATAAGCAGGCCTTAGAGCTTGATGGCAAAGCATTATGGACTAAACCTTACATAGATAAGATTAATCCTGGAAGCAAGATGATTATTAGTCAAGTACGTCTTTTAAAAGACATTGCAACAGGTCAAAAATGCGGAGTAATGAAAATTGATATGGACATTGATGTTTTCTCATCCACATTAAAAAACACTAAAATTGGTGAAAACGGTTATATGTTTATTGTAAATAAAGATGGAGACATAATAACAAGTAAAAAGTCTGAGCAAATAGGTAAAAAAGCAAACGAAGCATATTTATCTATAATAAAAAATGCTACAGAAGGAACTTTTACTTACAAGGATCAGAATAAAAATATGTTTGGTGTATTTTCAACATCAGACAAAACTGAATGGAAATTTATGGCCGTAGTGCCTCATAATGAGCTTTATTCAACAGCAACTAGTATTGGGGTGTTTATATTAATAATAATGGCCGTATGTATAATATTATCTTGTATTATTTCATTTTTCACTACGCTTCAGATTACAAAACCTATAAATGACATTATAGAACTTACTAAGACTTTATCTAGAGGTAGCTTTTTAGTAGAATCAAAGAAATATAACATTTTAGAAATTAATGAGTTAAGTACATACTTTAATAAAATGGTATTAAATTTAAAAGATATGATTTTAACAACAGCTAGAATTACTGACAAAACAAATAATTCAGCTAAGAAGTTGCTAAGTATATGTGAAGATCTAAATATGTCTTCTGAGTCAATTAGTGCTGCTGCAGGAGAAATAGCAGCTGGGTCAACAAGCCAAACAGAAGAAGCTATAAGATGTGTGGAAATTTCATATAATTTAGGCTCTGAGATTAATAATGCAGTAGGTAGTTTAAATGATGTAAATAAAGCTACAAGCGAATCTGTAGATATTATGAATGAAAATAGCGTTGCTATTAATACTTTAAGCGAAACCTCAAATAATAATTCAAAGGCCATGGGCATGGTAACGGATACAATCAATGACTTAAGTAATAACACAAAAGATATAATAGGAATACTTGACAAAATTAACAATATTACAGAGCAAACCAATTTACTAGCATTAAATGCTTCTATAGAAGCGGCAAGGGCAGGCGATGCGGGAAGAGGATTTTCAGTAGTTGCAAATGAAATAAGAAAACTTGCGGAGGAGTCAAGGTCTTCCGCACTAAAAATAAAAAGTATTATTGATAATGTAAATATGTCTATAAAAAAATCAATTAATATTTCTTCTAGTGCGCAAGTTCTTTTTAATAAGGAGTTAGAACAAGTGAGTCAAACAGTTAAGGCATTTAGCATAATACAAAGGTCGACAGAAAATATATTAATTTCTATGGGTAATACAAAGAAGTCTATAGAAATAATAGATAGGGAAAAAGATGTTTTAAATGAGAGTGTAAATAATATCTCTAATGTATCACAAAAGAATACAGCGTCGACAGAGGAGGTTACGGCATCTCTAGAAAGTCAAGTAAGCGTTAGCGCTGAAATATATGCACTTGCAGAAAATTTAAGCGATGATTCAAGTAATCTAAAAAATCTAATAGATAAGTTTGAATTTTAACAACATTTTATAATTTACAATTAGATGTTTTAAAATATGTAATTAAGTATATAATTATTATGTTTAAAAGCCGTAGAATTTATATTCTTCGGCTTTTAAACTTGAATAAAACAAATTATTTTATTATATTAATTTAGGTAGAAGTAAAAAACGATTAAAGAATAGGTATCTATTGGGTAGAGCGCCACAAGGAGGCAAATTTCATGAAAAGACTTTTAAAGTTAACTAAGGGAAACAGACTATTATATATTACAGCAATACTTTCTATAGCAGCGGCTACCTTCATAGCAATGCTAGAACCTATGGTTATAAAGGTGACAATAGATTCAGTAATAGGGAGTAAACCAATGGATATTCCAAAGAGCATGCAAAAGCTGGTTATTTTGCTTGGTGGCAGGGAAGTGCTTTGGGCGAATCTATGGATATGTGCTTTGATTCTTGTAATTTTAACATGTATAAGAGGAATTTTCTTATTCCTAAGTGGAAATTTTTCAGCAAGGGCATCTGAAAACATCGCAAGAAATATGAGGGTGAATCTTTATGATCATATTCAAAATTTGCCATATGAATATCATGTTAAAGCAGAGTCAGGAGACCTCATTCAAAGATGTACATCTGATGTAGATACTGTTAGAAAATTTTTTGCAACGCAACTTGTGGAGATAGGAAGAGCATTTTTTATAGTAATATTTGCAATTATAATGATGTTATCACTTAACAAAAAAATGACAGTTATTGCAATGGTAGTGGTGCCAATTATATTTATATATTCATATGTGTTTTTTTACAAAGTTAAAAATACATTTGAAAAATCGGACGCACAAGAAGGGGTTTTAACAACGGTTCTTCAAGAAAATCTAAGTGGAGTAAGGGTAGTAAAAGCATTTGGAAGACAAAGTTTTGAAATTGAAAAATATGAAAAAGAAAATATGAAATATAGAGATTTGAATTTTAAATTAGTAAAGCTGCTATCAAGTTATTGGTCTACATCAGATGTATTATGTATGACTCAAATTGGTATGGTTTTAGTATCGGGAATATATTTCGCAGTTAATGGAGAGATAAGTTTAGGTACTTTGGTGGTATTTAATACCTATGAAGGAATGTTATTATGGCCCGTAAGGCAGCTAGGTAGAATTCTTTCAGATATGGGGAAAATGTCTGTTTCCATTGGTAGAATAGCCAATATTCTTGATGTGCATGTAGAACAAGAATATGGAAAGGCTTTAAAGAGTGAAATTAAAGGAAATATAAGTTTTGAAAATGTAAATTTTGAATATGAGAAAGATAATAAAATTCTGCATGATATAACTTTTAACGTGAAGAAAGGTGAAACAGTAGCTATTGTTGGACCAACAGGGTCTGGTAAATCATCACTAGTACATCTATTATTAAGACTTTATGACTACAGTGGGTCAATAAAGGTTGATGGAGTAGAGCTTAAGGACATTGAAAGAAAGCATATGAGAAGTAATATTGGAATAGTACTTCAGGAACCTTTTCTTTATTCAAGAACTATAAAAGAAAACATAAAAATGGCAAAATTACATACGGGCGATATTGAAATACATAATGCAGCCACAGTGGCTGCAGTTCATAATGTTATAACGTCCTTTGAGAACGGGTATGACACAATAGTTGGGGAAAAGGGTGTTACATTATCAGGAGGTCAAAGGCAAAGAGTTGCTATAGCAAGAACGCTTTTAAAGGACATGCCTATATTAGTATTTGATGATTCATTAAGTGCAGTGGATACTCAAACGGATAGAATTATAAGGGAGCAACTTAAAGAAAAAAGTAAAGGTAACACTACATTTATAATATCTCATAGGATTTCAACAGTTATGGATGCAGACAAAATAATAGTATTAAATCATGGCATGATAGAAAACATAGGAAATCACGAAACACTTATTAAAAAGGATGGTATCTATAAAAGAATATGGGATATACAAACGTCACTTGATGCGTTAGATGACGATGAGAAGTTATAAGGTAAATATACGGGGAGATGAATTATGGAAAGGGTAAATGAAGATAAATCAAAGGAAAAAATAGATATAGGTATATGGAAAAAACTTTTTAAATATCTTTCAGAATTTAAAAAAGGACTTATATTTTTGGCGTTTATCATGGTGGGAGTAGCAGGTATAGATGTAGTTATGCCACTTCTAACAAGGTATGCCATTGATAATTTTGTTGTAAAGAAGACCACTCAGGGGATTACAATATTTGCAATAGTTTATTTTTGCATAATTGTTTTTCAGGCACTAAACGTAAGGTTATTTATAATAAATGCAGGAAAAATTGAAACGCACCTAGCCTATCATATTAGAAAACTTGGGTTTAAGAGGCTTCAACAGTTGTCTTTTTCATATTATGACAGTTCAAGCCTTGGATGGCTTATGGCAAGAATGACATCAGATGTAACAAGGCTTAGTGAAATAATATCTTGGGGTTTAATTGACATGGTTTGGGCACTTGCAATGATGAGTGGGTTTTTAGGGGTAATGCTTTATAATAATGTAAAACTAACACTTATATGTATGAGCGTCGTACCAATACTATTTTTAATAGGAATATTTTTTCAAAAGAAAATACTAAAATCATATAGAAAAGTTAGAAAATTAAATTCAAGATTAACTGCAGATTTTAGTGAAGAGGTATCTGGTGCTAAAACTACTAAAACTCTTGTACGTGAGTCAGAAAACTTAAAGGAATTTAAACTTGATGCAAGTTATATGAGGAATTCTTCAGTTACAGCAGCTACGTTTTCCGCACTATTTCTTCCGATTGTTATATCTATGGGAAGTATAGGAGCAGGCTATGTTTTATGGCTAGGAGGGAAAAGTGTTATAGCAGAGACACTATCATATGGTACTTTTGTAATGTTTATAGCATATACAGTTCAGTTCTTTGATCCTGTAAGTCGCCTTGCTGCAACAATTGCAGAACTTCAAAATGCACAGGCATCTGCAGAGAGAATTATAGCTTTGATTGAAACTGAACCAGATATATGGGACGATAAAGATGTAATTAATAAATACGGAGATTTATTTAATGCTAAGCGAGAAAATTGGGAAAAAATAAAGGGTGATATTGAGTTTAAAGATGTGAGTTTTAAATATAAAAACGGAGAAAAAGTATTTGAAAACTTCAATTTAAAAGTAAAAAAAGGTCAAACTATAGCACTAGTTGGAGAAACAGGTTCTGGTAAAAGTACTTTAGTAAACCTGCTTTGTAGATTCTATGAGCCAAGTAGTGGCGAAATATTAATTGATGGATTAGATTATAGAAAGAGATCATTATTGTGGCTTCAATCAAATATTGGTTATGTGCTCCAAAGTCCACATTTATTTAGTGGAAACATCAGAGATAACATTATATATGGGAAACTTGATGCAACGCAGGGTGAAATTGAAAATGCAGCAAAACTTGTAAATGCTCATGACTTTATAAGTAAACTAGAAAAAGGATATTACACGCAGGTTGGTGAAGGAGGAGGGAACTTGTCTACAGGAGAGAAACAACTTATCTCCTTTGCAAGAGCTATCGTAGCAGACCCTGCACTATTTGTTCTTGATGAAGCTACATCATCTATAGATACGGAGACAGAAAGAATGATACAAAATGCCATAGAAAAAGTACTAAAGAATAGAACTAGCTTTGTGGTTGCTCACAGACTTTCAACAATAGTATCAGCAGATAAAATTCTTGTTATAAGAAATGGCCAGATTACAGAATCGGGAAATCACAAAGAGCTTCTAAAAAGAAAAGGTTATTATTATAATCTATATACAAATCAATTACTTGAAGAGAAAGAAATGGAAAGCAAAACAGTAGATTTGTAGGTATGGGTATAGGTATGGGTAAGGGACGGTTATTAACCGTCCCTATAAAGTTTATCTTAGACATCTGGAAAAATAAACTGTTAATGGTTATAATATAATTAAATTGTTTTGTAGATTAGGGGTGGAGTGTGAATAAGAATATTAATATATTAGTGGTAGAGGATGATAATGATATAAATAGTATGTTATCTAGACTTTTGCAAAAGGATAACTATAATGTAAGACAAGCTTATTCAGGTACAGAGGCTATATTCTATATTGAAACCATTGAGTTTCAATTAGTACTACTTGATTTAATGTTGCCTGGAATGAATGGATGCGAAGTATTAGAGTGTATAAGAAAAACTAAGCAAATGCCTGTAATTGTAATTTCAGCGAAAATAGATAAACAAGATAAAATAGATATGCTAAAGCTTGGAGCAGATGATTATATTACTAAGCCTTTTGATATAGAGGAGGTTTTAGCTAGAATTGAAGCAAATATTAGAAGATATATGGATTTTAATAATAGCGATAATTGTAATCAAAATTTAATTTATAAAGATATAATTTTAAATAAAGAAACCAAAGAAGTTATTGTAAATAATCAGGAACTAATATTAACAGCTAGAGAATTTACAATACTCCAATTGTTGTTGTCTCATACTAAAAAAGTATTTAGCAAAGCTAATTTATTTGAAAGTGTTTGGGAAAATGAGTATTTAGGAGATGACAATACAATTAATGTTCATATGAGTAATATAAGAAATAAATTACATAAGGCAAATCCTAATGAACAATACATAGAAACAATATGGGGTATGGGATATAAAATATCATAAAAAATAACTAGTAAATATACTAGTTATTTTTTTATTCTTAAGGTTTTCTTAAGGATTTCTTTAATTCCTCTTATGTATTGAGTATTAAGATAAATATATAAGAAATAAAATATTGGGGGAGTTAAAGTGAGTGAAGTTTTAAGGCTAAGTAATATAAGCAAAGTTTATGGAAAACAAAAGGTGCTTGATAAAGTAGATTTATCTATAAATGCAGGAGAAATTATAGGACTTGTAGGTCCCAATGGTGCAGGAAAGACTACGCTAATGAAAATTATTACTGGTCTTATTAAAAAATATGATGGAGATGTTTATATAAAAGGAGAAAATATAAAAAGTATTAAAAGGCGCATGACAAAACAAATTGGTTGCGTTATAGAAACCCCAGGCTTTTATCCGGATTTAACAGGTTATGAAAATTTACTTTTTTTCGCAGAGGTATCTGGGCTTGAGGATAAGAAAGAAATAGATGAAATTATTAGAAAGTTAGGGATTGAGGGCTATATGAATAAAAAAGTCAAAAAATACTCTTTGGGAATGAAACAAAGATTAGGTGTGGCGCAAGCAGTTTTATCTTATCCACCTATATTAATATTAGATGAACCTACTAATGGATTAGATCCAGCTATAGTACCTCGACTTAGAAAATTTATAAAGTATATAGCTGAGGAAAAACAAATTTCAGTATTGATGTCAAGTCATATTCTTTCTGAGATTGAGCTTATGTGTGATAAAGTTGCATTTATACAACAAGGTACGCTAATAAAGGTTGAAAATTTAAAAAAAATTAAAAAAGATAATGATATAGTTGCGTTTAAAACTAGTAAATTACATGAACTTAAAACATTTTTTGAATCTAAAAATTTAACTTATAAAATATTGGAGGAAGATATTATTCATGTAACTATAAAAGCTTTTGAATTAGAAAACTTAATTTTAGATGTAAGCTCTGCAAAAATACCTTTTACAGGAGTATATGAGGTGAAGGAAAGTTTAGAAGAAAAATACTTGAGGACTATAGGAGATGAGTAAAATGCTTAAGTTATTAAAGTTGTCTTACCTTAATGTTAAAAATATAGTACGTTCGAAAGAATCCATATTACTCATTATAGGTGCCTTTGCTTATTCTATTATGTGGGTTGTTTTAGTTCAGATAAGATCAATGAAATCATTTCAAATTATAGATCATACTTCTGAATTTGGGCGTTTTCTATTTATTGTAATATTATATATGAGTGCTTCAATTTTGAGAAATGATATAAGAGCAAATATAACCAAAACACTCTTCACAGGAGTTTTTACTAGAATCGAAATAATGTTTTCTAAGATAATATCTTTAATTATGTTGTCAGTATTTGTTTCGATATTAGTGGAAATAAATTGTTTATTGGTAGCTATATTACGATATAACAAAATGGGAATTAATGAATTTTTAAGCCTAAATCATTTACAAATAATTATTACTTATAGTGTGGTAACATTTTCAATGGGATCGCTAATGATTCTTATAATTTCTATTGCTTTTAGTGAAAGTAAAAATATGTTGTTTATTATATTATTTTTAAGTGCTATAAATTTTTTCAATTCTGCACTGGTAGTTAAAGTCTTTAGGGAACCATTATTTATTGAAAAAATTTCAATTTACGCTAAAACACCTTTTTACATTTGGACAGATTGCACAACGAGTTTAACATCTGGAGGAGCCAATATATATGGATTATTAATAGCTATATTTTATGGTGTTGTTTTTTTAACATTTTCAGCATTTATTATAAATAAAAGGGAGATTAAATAGATTTAGTATTGTTTGAAGGCTATTTTCGTTAAATGTTATAATAATGGAGGGATTAGATTTGAAAAGAATATTAAATGTTCTTACCTTGGAAATGAAAAGAAAAAACTTCATTAAAAACAAGGTAATTAGTTTGGTTATCCTTATACCTATATTACTTTTGCTTTTAATAATGGATAAATCAACAGATATTTCTTCTGTAGTAATTACAACTATTCCATATATATGGTTGACTAGTTTCTGCTTTTCGTTAACACAGGAATTTGAAAATAAGACTGATAAGATAATCTTTACTGGTATATTTAGTAGAAGTGAAATAATTATTTCAAAACTGCTTAGCTTTTGCATGATGGCTTTAGTTCATTTCATATTTTATGAAATTTTAGTAGTTATATTTAGCATTTATGGTGGACAAGGTACTTCAAATTTATTAAATATTAAAACCTTAGGAAATAATTTGTATGCATTTTTAATATATGCATTTACAATAGGTTCTTTTATATTGCTAGTTTCAGCCTGCACAACTAATGGGATATTTACTGGTATAATTACTTATGTATTATATTTTGATTTGGTTTTGGCACTGCTGTCACAGGCACTATGGTCAAGCAAAAATGAAACATTAAAATGTGTTATAAGAAATTCACCATTTTACAATGCTAATATGGGATTTTATCATTTGAAATACAATTTCAATCAGTCAATGGTGATGCTTATTAGTGGGTCTATATTTCTTATAGCAACCTGCATTATAATTAATAAAAAAAATATATAAAGAAAGGGTGCAACTCATTATGAATAATGTAATAGTGAAAATTTCAGCAGTTTCAAAGATATATAAAGGTATAAAGGTACTAGATACTGTTGATATGACTATTAAAAAAGGGCAGATATATGGGCTTATAGGATTAAATGGAGCGGGGAAAACAACATTAATGAGGGTTATAGCTGGCCTTTGCGTAAAGGATAGTGGAAGGGTGGAGTTGTTTAGTGAAAATGATGAAATGACGGTTGAAGCTAATCGAAAGCGTATGGGGTGTTTAATAGAAACACCCGGGAGTTATGTTAATAAGACTGCTTATGAAAACCTAGAAATTGAAAGAATTCAAAAGGGTATATCAGGAAAAGAGTGTATAGAAAAAGTTTTAAATGATGTAGGATTAGTAGATTTAAAGAATAAAAAGGTGAAAAATTTTTCTCAAGGCATGAAACAAAAATTAGGCATAGCAATGGCATTGCTTAGTGAACCGGAATTTTTAATGTTAGATGAGCCTATTAATGGATTAGACCCTATTGCAATAATTCAGCTAAGAGAGTTAGTAAAGAGGCTAAACCTTGAAAATGGTGTTACAATGTTGATATCTAGTCACATATTAGCAGAGCTTCATCAACTGGCAAATTGCTATGGAATAATTCATAAGGGTAAACTCATAGAACAAATTACAGATAGTGAATTAGAGGATAAATGTAAAAAACTTCTTCACATTAAAGTGGACGATACTGCTAAAGCATCAGTTGTGTTAAATACAAAGTTACAAACAAAGAATTTTGAGGTTTTACCTAATAATATTATTAAATTATATGATTATGTAGATAATGCAGGTAAAGTGTCGAAAGTCCTTTCAAGAGAAGGGATTTCAGTAGAAGAAATTATGCCAATGGGAGATGACTTAGAAGATTACTTTACTAGAGTAATAGGGGGTGCATTAGATGCTTAATTTATTAAAAGTTGAATTTTACAAATTGAAAACATCAAAAACATTCAAGTTAATATTAGTACTTATGGTACTTCAATCAATTTTGTGTCCTCTATTATATAGTAAGGAAATGACTGGAAAACAGGTGCTAATACAGGTGTTTGCGGCACAAGAATTTCTAGCTTTATACATTCTAATAGGCGCATTTGCAGCATGTTATATAGGCGATGAATTTAACTCAGGATGTATGAAAAATTTAATTGCTTATGGACATAAAAGAAGAAATATTGTTGTAGCGAAAAGTATATCTTATTATGTTGGAATCGCAATTATAAGTTTAACATCTCCAATTATAATTACTACAATAAACACTATTATGAACGGGTATGGCGAGGTATTTACTTTGAATTCACTTGCATTTATACTTAAACTATCATTTCTTATGGTTCTTATATATATTGGCATAGGGAGTATTGCAGTTTTAATATCATTTATATGTAGAAATGGCATAATTACAGTGGTAGCCTTTATTTTAATAGATACAGTCAATAGAGCCTCTAGAGGTTTAATTTTTCAAAAATATCTTAGAGGTGAAATTTACACTAGAACTATATTTGGCCAATCATTGTTTTTGGACATGAAATATATTGAATTTTCACAGGGATTTAAAATAATGGGAACAGCTATAATAACAATAGTAGTTTCAACATTATTAAGTGTGCTTTTTTTCAAGAGGGCAGAGATTAAATGATTTTTCATTGTGTTTATTTTCATGTGATTAAAACCATATATAGCAAAGGTGGTAAGCAAATTGAAATTTATAAGTGCAGGACTATTAATCCTATTAGTGATTTTGTTTGTTCGATTATTTTATATAAAAAAGCAAATAAAAAGTGTAACAAATCAACTTATAGATATTAATGAAAATAACATAGATAAAAAAATAACTATAAGTCTTATAAATCCAGAAATTGAAGCATTGACTAAAGTTATAAATGACACTATAAATATGAGAAAACAATGTGAAACAAGTAAAATTAAATTTCAAAATGACCTAAAACAAAACATTGCGAATATATCACACGACCTTAGAACGCCTCTAACATCAATAAAAGGGTATATTCAATTTTTAAAACTAGATAATGTAAGTGAAGAAGATAAAATAGAATATTTAAATATTGCAGAGCAAAGGACTAAATCACTTGAAGGCTTGTTAAATGATTTTTATGAATTATCTTTAGTTGAATCTGTAGATTTTGAATTGAATCTTGAAAAAATAAATATTACTAATATATTGCAAGAAATATTACTTGGCAAGTATAGTGATTTTACAAGTAGAAATTTACAGCCAAAGCTACAAATACCCAATGAAAGTATCTATATAATAGCCGAAAAAAAATCTTTAGAGCGAGTAATAGAAAATCTGATAAGTAACGCTATTAAATACGCAAGCGGCAATGTATCAATTTATTTAGAAGCCTACTCAAACAAAGTATTATTAAAAATAACCAATACAGTTACAAATTTATCTTCAGAAGATGTTGAAAAAATATTTGACAGATTCTACATGGCAGACAAAACACGTTCAGATAGTGGCACAGGGCTTGGACTTTCTATTGCAGCAGCCTTAGTAGAAAAAATGAATGGAATCATAATCGCGAATATGCAGGGTGATATGTTAAGTATTTGTTGTGAATTTAAGAAGTTATAATGGTGCCACCCACGTGGCAAGTTTACGTTATTAAAGATATAATAGTAAGTAGTGATGTGGGTATCTGGCTATTAAATGTATGTATGCTAAAAAGAGGTGTTATAATAAAGTATATACTTTTATTGTAACACCTCTTTTTAGTGTGGCTTTTAAAATTATTTACTTGCTAAACAAATTTTTGACTTAATCTTTCGATAACACGGTCTTTGCCCATTACTTGCATTACTTCATGTAAATCTTGAGTTTGTACCTTATTAGTTAAAGCCACTCTGACAATTGTTGCAACATCAGAAAGTATGCCTTTATATAAATCAGGATTCTTTTTAAATGTTTTTGCATTTTTTGCATATCCCAGTTTTGTTGAAAGTTCTTTAAGAACTCCAAACCAAGTGTCGTTATCATGAGAGTAATCATATACATCTATGTAGCTGGTAAGCACTCTGTTAACATCTTCAATTAGTATATGTTCAGGGAAATTAGTTCCAGCATTAATACTGTTTTTATAAAAATCATCAAAGAAATATTCAATATGCTCTGCTACATCTAACCATTTCACAAAATCTTTTCTTGGTTTTTCATTCTCTCTTTCAATGTTAAATATTTTTTTAGAATAATCACCGCTCGCTATTAGCAAAGTTGCCATTGTAGGATTATATTTTTTAGCCCAATTAAGATAGAGATCGTAAACAGTTGTTGCGTCCATGGTAGCTATAACATTTTTACTGATATCGTTAAGTTTTAAAATATCAAATAGTGCTCCACTTTTGCTCATGTTTTCAAAGGTAATATTAAAGCTTGTGCAAGCAGCATCAGCGTTCTGTGTTCTCCATTCTTGAAAATCGGAGTTAACCAGATTTATAAGATACTCAGTTACAGATATAAAAGGATATCCTTGTGATTTATAGAAATCTACAGAAATCTCAGGGTCTTTTCTTTTACTAAGCTTACGTTTTGATGTCCCGTCCATTTTCATTATTGTAGGTATATGAGCATATTCTGGAGGTGTAAAGCCTAACATTTCAAACAGTTGCAAATGTATAGGAAGAGATGAAAGCCATTCCTCGCCACGTATTACATGGGTTGTTCCCATTAAATAATCATCTACAGCATGAGCAAAATGATAAGTTGGAATTCCGTTAGTTTTAAGGAGTACAATATCTTGATCATTTTCTGGCATACTTATGGTGCCTTTAATTAAATCATTACAAACTACTCTTTTATCCGTGTTTTCAGGAGCTCTAAGCCTTATAACAAAAGGAGTGCCATTTGATAATTCATTTGTAATTTCATCAAAACTGGCATTTCTGTGAACAGCCCATTTCCCATGATATCCTGTATTTATTTTAGCCTCCTGTTGAATTTTTCTTGTATTGTCTAGATCTTCTTCAGTGCAAAAACAAGGGTAAGCTAAACCTCTTTTTATTAAAGACTTTACAAAAGCGTGATATATACTGATTCTGTCGCTTTGCTTATATGGTCCATATGCACCTTTCTCACGAGTTGAGTCTACAACTCCTTCATCAAAATTAATTCCGAAATCATGAAGGGTGTTCGTGCTATCTTCAATGGCTCCAACTACTTCTCTTTTTTTGTCAGTATCTTCTACTCTAAAATAAAATATTCCATTACTTTGATGAGCTAATCTCTCAGATATAAGAGCAGCAAATACACCTCCGAGATGTTGAAAGCCAGTAGGGCTTGGGGCATATCTTGTAACCATAGCATTAGGTTTAAGATTTCGTTTTGGATAAATGGTTCTATAGTGTTCTGGTGTTTCGTGTATTTCAGGTAATAATAAATCTGCTAGTTTTAAATAATCCATTTTAATCATCCTTTCTTATAAAAGTAGAGTAGCTTAGGTGATAAGCTAGCCACTTATGACATAATTTGTTTAAAAATAAAAAACCTTTCATCCTATAATATAATAGGATGAAAGGTAAACTTTCGAGGTACCACCTAAGTTGATGAAAAGACATATTCATACTTCTTTTATCCTTCATTACATTTACCTCTAATTATACAGATATTATTAGGAATGTCAACGTGTTCTATTTGTAATATTACATATGAATTTTACAATAGTAGTAAGTATAAATATAATATAGTATCAAAATTTTGTTAAATGAATAGAATGAATATTACCAGGAAAAAATCACTACAAATTAAAAATTTGTAAGGCTGACATATGTTAACAATAAAACAACAAAATTAAATACGTGTATAGGTTTACAATAATATGGTATAATATATAAAATAGAAGTGAGGAGATAGTTATATGGGAGCGTTAGTTTTGCTCAGTGGGTTTACGCAAAAAAATAATATAAATTTAAAAATGAAAATGAAAGAAATATTCTCTGGTAAAGAATATACTTTAAGTTATATACCTTCAATGACAGATAAAAAATTAAAACACTTTGAAACAGCGAAAGTGGAGTTAAATGAATACGGAGACTTTAAATATAATTATTTTGATATAGATGATTTTTGTGATTTAAAGAAAATAGAAAAAATATTTGAATCGGATGTAATTTATTTATCAGGTGGAAACGCATATTATTTTCTAAACAACCTAAAGAAAAGATATTTAATAACTAGACTTAGAAGGTATATTGAAAATGGTGGTTGCATAATAGGATTATGCGCAGGGGCGATAATGATGTCTAAAGATATATCAGCTGCAAAATTTGGAAGTAAGGATATAGTTGGATTATCAAATTTATCATCTTTAGATTTAGTTGATTTTGATTTTATGCCGCATTGGAATAAGCATAGTCATTATTTAAATGATTTAAAGGAATACTCAAGTAGTACTGGTAACACAATTTATACATGTAACGATGGAGATGGAATTATTGTGATGAATGATAAGTTACTCTTTTATGGAGATATAAATATGATAAAAGAGGGAGAGATAAAGCAGGCCTAGGTAACTTTTCTAAGTTCGTGTAAGATTATGATAGCTATTTTAAATCATTAAAAAAGGTCGATGTTTAAATAACATCGACCTTTTTTGCATGAATTTATTTTTCATTTATATAGCTATATCTTATATGGCTGCATTTGCAAGTCTCAGTTTAGCTTTGTTTTTCTTAAAAGTTTGATGCCTTTCTAGTATTTCTAAAGAAATATAAGTATATTTAATGAATACAGCGGCAGTGATGAAGGATATCATGTCCGATACAGGATAAGCAATCCATGCTCCAAGTACACCCATATCTAAACCAATTACGAATGAATACACTAGTGGAATAAATATTATTATCTGCCTAAAGATGGACAATTTGAAAGAAGTTTTAACTCTATTTATAGCCTGGCAATACGATATTGCCAGGTAATATACTCCAATGCAAGGGAATACAGAGATAACCATTCTAAAAGCATTTGTTGTTTCATCTATAATGGCACTATCATTTATAAATAAGCCGATAAGTTGTTTTGAAAAAATCATGAATAAAAGCCATAATAAAGTTGAACTTACAGAGACCGCGATTATGGAAGTTTTAACAACTTCTTTTAGCCGTGTGTAATTTCCAGCACCATAGTTATAGGCAGCTATAGGCTGCATGGCTGAGCTTATACCCATGATTGTCATAAATAAAAACATTGAAACTCTTGTAGTTAAACCTATTGTTACAATGGCCAAATCGCCACCATATGAAAATAGTAGATTGTTTAGTATAGCAGCTACTACTGCATCAGATATTTCTATTATAAAAGTTGAAAATCCAACATATAGTATTCTAATTGATACTGCTTTATTCAGAGTCAATTTAAATGAAAATTTTAAGCCCATCTTTAATTGTATAAACATAATTAGAACATATATAAAAGCAATTATCTGAGATATAACAGTTGCTATAGCAGCTCCTTTTACGCCATATGATAATACTATTACTAGAAAATAATTTATAATTATATTACAAATTGCCCCGATAGAAGTGCTTAATAAAACTATTTTCGTGTTTCCAAAAGAAGTGATAATATAAGAAGATATTATGGTAAAAGATTGAAACAAAACACCTATTAATATTATACTTACATATTCTTTTGCAAGAGGGAATGTATTTTCTGAAGCACCTAAACTAATTAAAATTTTATCTTGAAAAATAAAAATACCAAAACCAATTACAGATACTATTATTAACATTAGAACAATAGCATTTGGTATAATAATTTTTAAATTATCGTAATCTTTATCTCCACAGCTTCTTGAAACGGAAGTTGAAGCTCCAATAGCAATAAGCATACTTATTGCAAAGAATAGTCTCTGAATTGGAAATGCTATAGTTAAAGCCCCTATTGCATTAGCTCCAATGGTTTGCCCTAAAAACATAGAATCAACCATGTTATACATTTCGGCTACCATTAAAGAAATTATTGCAGGTACTGAAAATTTTAATAATAGTTTCCCAATCTTCTCCTCACCAAACATTTTGTTACTTTCTGCCACACTACTCATTGTCATGAAATCCACTTCTCCTTAAAAATATTGTTTCTACTATATTAGTTTACGCTATTTTGAATATATTAACATTCCCACAATTGCTATATAAAAGGTACAAAGTTGCTAATATATAAGTTTGATTTATATTTAAATAACAAAAAAACACCCTAAAAAAGGTGTTTTTGTACTTCTTGAAGAACTATTAGGGTTGATCCATAGCCTTCTATTTTTATTATGTTATTATAAACCGCAGTTTTTTTTGCATAAGATAAAGAAATGTTAGGAGCGGAAATTTTAGATAGAATTTTCCATTCATCATAACCAAGTCGTTTTGGTTTGCCCATTCGTAACCAAATATCGTAAGCAGAGCCAACCTTTTCTCCGATTTCATACTTAATAACCTTATAGTCATGAAATAAATTTTTAATAGATAAGGATATCTTTCTCTCTGTGATATTTTTACTACCTTTACCTTTATATAAATCTTCAAGCTTTATTAGTGTATTAAGTTCATCACTATAACTGTAAAGCAAGATCTGAATATCTTTATCTTGCCTTGTGATAATATATCCATCGCCATGGTCTATAACCTCATTTCCAAGTTTTGACAATAAATAATAAGCATAGTAGGAAGCCTTTTTTATTCCATCTAAGGTAAGCAGACCTGGTGAACCAAAAAACAATTCGTTATTTAAAATTGAGTTTTCTTCTACGGTGTCAAAAGCTTTTAGAGCATGTAAGCTACTAGCATTATTAATAAAGTTATGAATAATATATGGTAGCATATAGGAAGAATCGTAAATAGTATTAATAGCAGGTGGAACATTAAAAGGGACCTCTATTAAATCTTGTAATCTATATTTTTCAAAAATTGTAAGGCAGATATCTATATATTCTATAGATAAATCACTTGATGCCTGAAATTTCCATAACCTAATTACTTCAAATCCATATATATCTGCAAAATATAGTATAAAACTTTCTAAAAGTTTTATAAAAGAAGTTTTATCTTCAAAAATCTGGTTCAAAATTATTAATGGCACTAGGGATATATCCATTAAAAATTCTAAAAGTTTTTCAACTTCATTCCAGTTTAAAAACATTACATTTTCATTAAAATATATTTTCATTTCTTTTCCAAATAAATTTTGAACTATGCCATTTTCAAAACCTATATTATTTTGAAGTGTCCTTAAATATCCCTGTTCACGTGCTTTAATAAGTTCCTTTGCTTGCCCTAAATTTATGTTTTCTTTCCATTTATGTTTTAATTCTGAACTCGCAAGTGAGAAGTCCGTCTGAAGTTTTATAATTCTATTTGTATAGTTAAATCTATCATAGTCTTCTAAATAAGAAGATAAATACTGAAGTGTTTGGGATAGATCATAAGACTCTATTTTTTTAAAGCTATCATATTTATCATCAGGTATATAATATTTTTTTCGAAATTGTAGTGGGGTGCAGTTATTGTAATCTTTAAAACTTTTGTTATAATATCGAGTATGAGAAAAACCAACATCTAGAGAAATATCTAATATAGTTTTATCTGTATCTAGTAGTAATTTAATAGATTCATCAACACGCACATTGTTTACAAGTTCTTTGAAACTTGTTCCAGCCATATCCTTTATTTGATGAGATAAATAATAAGAACTTAAATATTCTTGGTTTGCGATATCTTGTAAGCTAATTTTATTCATATAGTTGTTATAAATGTATTTGACAATTCTATTATATCTTTGAAATTGAATTTGGTTTTCTTGTGGTTTCTTCTCATCGTAATTAAGATAGTGAAAGTTATTTATTAAATGAAATAATAACTTTACCAAAACTGAATCTATTTGATCATCAAAATTCTCATTTTTCTGGATTACTTCACAGGCTAAAATAGATAAATATCTTCGCAAAACGTCATATTTTTCTTCTCGCTGTGCACCTTCTTCACTGGAATTTGTATAAAAATAAATATTTTTCATGTCATCATAATACTTTTCAAAAAAAGCAGGGTCTAAATGAAAAATAAGAACCTTATTCTTTTCTTTAGAATAAATTCTGTGCGCTTCATCACAATTTATAATTTCAAGTTCTCGCTCGTATACTTCATATTTTCCGGATTCTATAAGTACATTGATAGTGCCCTCAAGCACAAAAATTATTTCTATAGAATTATGCCAATGTATTGGATAGTCCAATATATTTTCAAGAGAAATGTTTATAGGCAAATCGTTTATGTAACTTATATATTCTTTTCTCATTGTAGTAACCTCTTTTTTTATAGTTTTGTATATTTATATTATACATCATAAAACTGATTATATTATCTATTCATTTTTAGGGATTAAAAGTATGTATAAATTACATAAAAAATGAATAATAAGGAAACAATACTATTAGAATACCTTAAAAATCAGATGGGTAAATATGTTATGAAAATAATTTATGGAAAATAATCTAAGTAAGGTTTATAATATGATTACTTTTATTTTATTCTATAGGTTACGATAATGTAAATATTTATCATTTAATTGATTATATTTAGGTTGTTGTGAGGAGAAATAAAATGGAAAACTATATATATGTTGTTATTTCAAGAACACCAACTTCTACAGGAAAGATAGTTAGAAGATTTTTAAAAGAAGAATATAATCATGCATCAATCAGTTTAGACAAAAATTTAAGTCAAATGTATTCATTTTGTAGATTCTCAGTTAGCAATCCTTTTGTAGGAGGCATTGTACATGAAAGTGCGTTTACTCTTAACATAGGATCTCAGGATGATGTTCCAATTAATGTATACAAAATACCAATAACCATTAGAAAATATGAAGTGATAAGAAAATTCATATATGATATATATAATGATGATGAGATATATTATTACAATTTTCTTGGAGCAATTGGAGTTGTTTCTAATAAAAAACATGCTATTTATAAGACATACATATGCACAGAATTTGTGATGGAAGCATTAAAGCAAGGAGGAATTGAACTTACTCTACTCGAATCATATAAGATTACACCTACAGATATTTGTGAAGTTATGAGTAAGTTTCTTTTTTATAGAGGAAATCTTAACGACTATCCATTTAAGCAAACTGTTAAAACAAAAGATGATGAACTTTTCTTTTGTAAAACAGGATTTATTTATGAAGGGTTACATACTCTTAGACATTTTTCAACGGTCATTTCTAGAGATAGAAATAGCAAAAGGAATAGGAGAAGTAGTAGAATTTAAGAGAAGTAAAATTAGGGGGGAATTATGGGAGAATGCAAGCATAGCATTTTAATGAAAACCAAATTAAATGAAGAAGATTACGAAGCAATTAAAAATTTAGAAACCATTTGTTATGAAAAACAAAAAACTGACTTAAAATTAGAACTTGATTTTAAGAAACACCAGAGAAAGATAATAACAATAGATTCCGTTAAAGATAAAATGATTACAGAGTTTTTGTATTACAAAAATGAAATCTTGGTGGGGTATTTAGGATTGTCTAACTTTGGAGGAGATACAGTTGAAATCAGTGGTATGGTACATCCTAAATTCCGCAGGAGACGAATTTTTAAAAAGTTATATTTGATTGCGATGCAGGAGTGGCAAAAGTCATCTCCACAAGAAGTGTTAGCTCTATGTGACCACACATCTATTTCAGGATTAGCCTTTATAAACTCAAATGGATCAGAATATGTAACATCTGAGTATAAAATGTGCTTAAATAAAAAAATATTAAGTGTTACCCATGATTATGTAATTAAGCTTAGACTAGCAACTAGTGAAGATTCTGATGAAATTGACAGGCAAACTTCTGTTTATTTTGGAGAACCCCTAAAAGATGATAAGGATCAAGATTCTAAAGTAGAAATAGAAAACAATACTGAAATAGAAAAACCGGTTATTCAAGATGATGATAATTTTATTAGTTACATGGCAGAACTTAATGGTAGAATCATAGGCAAAATACATATATCAATAGCGGACAATGAAGGGTTTATTTATGGGTTCGGGGTACTACCGAATTTCAGGGGGAATGGATATGGGCGAGAAATTTTAAGTTCAACATTAGATATATTAAAGAAAAAATCCGTTGGGAATATATTCCTCGATGTTGATAGACAAAATAAAAATGCCCTAGGACTTTATGAATCTTGTGGATTTGAAGAAGTTTCGGTTATGGATTATTATATAGTACATTAATACATTATCATCTTAATAAAATAGCGATGCACTTATCTATTTTTATATTCAAAATAATAACACTAAATTCTTAATATTTAAACAAATCATAATCTGCATTTAACTCATTCTTAATATTCATAGCATATAATGAAGTAATAAGAGAGGAGACGTGAAGATGAAGGATTTAAATATATGCATAGATATTGATGGAACTATAACTGACGCTTATTATTGGCTTAATATTACTAATAGGTACTTTAATAAAAAAATTACAGAGCAAGAGATAACCAAATATTATATCCATGAAGTAATGGGAATTAAACAAGAAGAATATGATAAGTTTTATGAAGAAAACAAAATTGAAATTCACACGCAGCAGAAAATTAGGGAAGATGTACAAAGTGTTATAAAAGGACTAAGTTTGCTTCATAATATTTATTTTGTTACAGCAAGAGATAAATCACTTACTATGTTTACTCATTCATATTTAAAGAAAAATGAAATTCCATATGATGATTTATTTGTTTTAGGCAGTCATCATAAGGTTAATAAGGCGAAAGAATTAAATTGTAGTGTGTTCGTTGAAGATAATTATGATAATGCAGTTGAGTTATCAAATGCAGGGTTTAAAGTCCTTTTAATAGATGCGGGTTATAATCGTATGCCATTAAATGATAATGTAGTTAGGGTTTATAACTGGAAAGAAATATATTCTATAATAAATAAACTGTTATTACAAAGCAAAGCAATGTAATAACAGTTTATTTTATTTGCTTGCGGTTATGTATTTCTCTTTGAATTCTAAATATCCTTTTTTTCTTAGTTTGCATGATGGACAATCACCACAACCATTAGCTTTTATTCCATTATAACAAGTTAAAGTTTCTTCTTTAACGATATCAAGCACACCTAAATCATAAGCCATTTTCCAAGTCTCGGCCTTGTCAATCCACATTAAAGGGGTTTCAATTACAAAATCATAACCCATTGCTAAGTTTAAGGTGACGTTTAAGGATTTTATAAACACATCCCTGCAATCTGGGTATCCGCTAAAATCACTTTGTGATACACCGGTTATAATATTATTTATCCCTCTTTGTTTTGCAAAAATAGCAACAAAAGTTAAAAATAATAAATTTCTTCCATCTACAAAAGAATTTGGTACACTATCTTTAGGTGCTTCTTTGTCTACTTTCATATCACTACGTGTTAATGAATTTGGTGCTAGCTGATTTAATAGGTTTAAGTTTAAAACATGAAACTCAATACCCTGTTTTTCACATATCTTTTTTGCGCAATCTAGTTCTAATATGTGTTTTTGATTATAATCAAAAGATATAGCTATAACCTCTTTATATTTTGATAGTGCCCAAAATAAACAAGTTGTGCTATCTTGTCCACCGCTGAATACTACTATTGCTTTCTCTTTATTCATAATTTGTTTGCCTCCGTTTATTTAGTATAAAGCTTTTATTTATTGTAAAGCATCATTAATTTATTATTTAAAATTACATCAGTATTGAATCTTCCTCTAAAAGTAGTGGACATTGTTTTAGTACCTGGCTTTTTTATTCCACGAGTTGTCATGCAGGCATGTTCACCTTCTATGATAACTGCAATGTCGCCAGAGGAGGTTACCATTTGCATAATCTCCGCGATATCAGTTCCTATTCTTTCTTGAAGTTGAAGCCTTCGTCCTACCATATCAGCTATTCTTGCAATCTTACTTAAACCAATAATTTTCTTAGTAGGAACGTATGCAATCGAAACTTTCATATCGTACATCAATGCTAAATGATGTTCACAATGACTAAATATCTGAATATCTTTCATTATAACAATATCAAGGTTATCACCTTCAACTACTAAATCATCGACAAATGTTGTGTTAAACATTTGTGCAATCTCCGCATTACTATATAACATTCCAGCAAATACCTCTTCGTACATTTTAGCTACACGCTTTGGGGTATCCTTAAGTCCTTCCCTTGATGGGTCATCACCTATTGCTATTAAAATACCTTTTATATGTTCTTCAATTGCTTTTGTATCAATTGCCATAATTTTATACACCTCTCTTATTGGGATCCCAAATAATTTTATGAAGTTGCATTTGAAGATTAACTCTATTCATTTTATTGACCTTCATAAAATCTACAATGTTCTCTAACTCAATGTTACCAAATATCGGACTAATGTAGACATTTGTTTTACCTGTTAGCTCATATTTATCTATTATAAGTTTAGATTTTTGTAAATCTTCATTGCTACCTGCTACAAATTTAACTGTATCTTTAAAAGTTAAATACTTATAATTACTTAAATCCATTTTAGTTTCCATATTGCTTGAGGGTAATTTATAATCAATAGTAAAGCTTGGTGGATTCTCCATATTTAAAAACTTATCTATTAGTATACTACCATTAGTTTCAATTTCAATATGTAATGATTTATCAGTAGACAAAACTTCTAAAAGATCTATAATTCTTTCTTGTAGTAGAGGTTCACCACCAGTTAAGGTTACGTTGCGAATCTGCGTAGACTTTATATAACTATATATATCGCTTGCGGTCATTAAGTCATAACTCACGTCTACTTTATTGGCCCAAGTGGTATCGCAGTAACTACAATTTAAATTACAACCTGCAAATCTTATAAATACTACTAATTGCCCCGAGAGTGGACCTTCTCCATTAACACTTATAAACTTTTCAACTACCTTAAATTTCACTTTAATGTGCCTCGCTTTCTTCATATGTCGCACTATTAGTAGGTGTTTCATAAACAGTAGTTGACTTCACGTTGTAACCTTTATCTTTCATTAATTTATAGAAAAAGGCTGCAAAGTTTTCTGCTGTTGTTCTAAAATCTACCATAATTACATTAAAACCATCTTCCTTTATGTTATTCAAGGTCTCACAGCGCATGCTTCCTACTTCTATAATTAAGGCATGGTCATAAAAGTCTACCATAGCTTTGACATCTTTTTTTAAATCACCGAAATCCACTATCATACCGCTTAGCTTTCCACTTTTTAATAATGTTTCTGATTGTACCTGCACTTCAACCTTCCATCTATGTCCGTGAATATTTGCGCATTTTCCTTCATAACCAGAAAGAAAATGTGAACTGTCAAAGCTGTGCTCTGATTTTAAAATATACATGTGTCACACTCCTCCTAAATTTTATACTGATTCTTCGATTGATTTTAAAAATTTACTTCCATAATAACAGCATCCAATAGCTCCATTGAATTGTGGATGCTCAATATATACTATTTCCTCATAATCATTTTTTAGATAATTTTTTATTGAAGCATTGCTCGCAACACCACCAGTTAAAACTAACTTTTTACCTTTGAATTTGCTAAGAAGCGGTTGAAGTCTCCTGTATAGAGAGTAGTTAACGCTAGCGCACAGGCTTTCTATGCTTACTCCTTCAGCTATTTTACCAATAAGCTCTGACTCAGAAAAGACAGCACAGGTTGAGTTAAGTTCTATAGGGTTTTCGTGATGAGTGCTCATCTCGCCTACAGATACTTCAAGTACATTTGCCATATTCTCTAAATATCTACCACATGATGCGGCGCATTTTTCATTGAGTTCTAGGTCTGTTGTAATGCCTTTTTCTACTTTAACCACTTTGACGTCTTGACCACCAATATCTAAAAGTATAAAGTCTTTTAAGCCAGTTTGATAGAAACCTCCATAAACATGAGCTTTTATCTCATTTATTGGTGTAAACATCAATAAATCGGTGTTGTTTTTACCATATCCTGTAGATACTGCTTTATCTATTTGACCAAGTTCAAGCTTTTCTATATCAACAATAATTTTACCATCATACTTGCAGTAATTCCTATAAAAGTTCATGGTACTTACTTTCATGGAATGTAATATTTTATTGTCTTCCATTAAAACAACTTTAACTTCGCGACTTCCAAGGTCTATTCCGAGTACTCTCATTTTATGACCTCCTTCAAATCAAGTAACATATCGAGAAAGGCTTCTAACCTAAGTTTTGTTCTTGCATCTAAGGTATTTAATTTGTCACCTTCAATATTTAATATGGGTATATCCAATTTTTCTTTTAAAACGATGTCTGATACTGCTCTATAACAAAACGCCTGCGTGTAATGAATTATACCATCTAGTTTTCGCTTATCAATTTGCTTTTTTAACTCCTTAATTCTAAATGTAGTATCATAAGGATAAGTGTAATCATAATATTGTCTATATATGTTTATTGCTTTATCTGCTCTTGGAAAAGCAAATTCTCTTTGAACTTCGTTGTATACAAAACTTGCATTAAGAGTTTCAACAAATTCATATATATCTGAGGTCATTGGAGGGACACCAATATAACCAAGTCGAAGTTTTTTAGTTACTGGTTTTCTATTTTTTATTTCACATATAACTTTTTTTAAATTAACGTCAAAATCATCTATATCAGAGTTGAAATCACTAGAGCTTACCTGGTACAAATGATTTTCAAAACCTGTTGCCTTATTATCTATGTAAGTTAATTCATCAATTTCTTTAGTTAAGGCTCGAGTTTTATTTAATCTTTCCCTAGTAGCTTCAACTTCCTCAATTGTTACATTAAAGACATTCATAAATTTATTTATTTCATGTTCTACATCCTCTAGCGAGCGCGAGTGTGGAAAAGAAAATGGATAGACCTTTATTCCCCGAAGTTCTAGTACTTCAATGAGGGATTTTGTGTTAGAACATTCGCCTTCCACAACTCCAACTATCTCTTTAATTCCACTTTCAAGACAGGCACCATAAATTCCCTTTATCCAAGTACATAGACTTCTTGGAAAACCGTCCCTTTCAGCAATATCAATGTATTTCAAATAGTCACCAGAGGTTATAAATATATTATTTAAATCTACAGGAGTATAACCTGCTGCAATGAGAACTTCCACTGGCACGGTAGTTGTTAAGCCTATCTTTTTCATTATGAGTCCTCCTAAAAATAAAAAACTACCGAAAACGGTAGTTTCGTCCTAGTTTTGTTTATAGACAGGATGGTTTAGAACTGTCTTATTTAAGTTTTATATTCATAAAGTTTACTATATGCCACTACGTATGTCAAATGTAAAAAAAGGTATAAAGTATTAACTGCCCCTAATTATTTTACTATTTAATTTTATTTGAAAATTTTAATAAGTCCTTTATTTTTAGCCTCTTACCGTAATGAAGTATAGCAGATGAGTATATTTTTATTGACATCCAAGCTATAAGTATAATGGTTAGTACCAAAGAAAATGAAGATGCTAAAATTTGCCAAATGGGAACTTCTGTAGCTAAAATTCTAGAGGGCATGGAAAATGGTGCGGAAAATGGAATGATGGATGACACAATCGCTATAGTTGCATTTGGCACTGTAAGTGAAAAGTATCCCATGTAGAATGCCAGAATAGAGATCATGGATATAGGCATAAGAGCTGAATTAACGTCTTCGGCTTTACTAACCGTGGCACCAGCGACTGCGTTCATCATAGCGTATAGGCAATAACCCAATATAAAGTATACAACTATAATTACAACACTAAACGGTGTAAAATTGGAAAAGTCAAGCGCCTGTCCCGCTATAGAAAAATTTTCAGGGAAAGTTATTTTATAGGTTAGAATACCTGTAAATACAACCAGAGATAATTGAGCTAAACCAAGCAGACCCATAGCAGCACTTTTCCCAAGAATTATTATTGATGGTTTTGTTGAGGTTACAAGGAGCTCCATTACTCTTGAAGTTTTTTCAGAAGCTACGGACATAGCAACGCCATAACCATAATAATAAATAGATAAGAAAAGTAACATACTTATAGCCATACTTGATATATAACCAATCGCCTTTCCTTTTCCTAGTTCTAAGGTGTTATATGGAATATCACTTTGCACCAAATGCGCTACATTATCAGTTACATTAGCGGATTTTAATAAGTCAGTGACAAAGATACTTTTTATATATTTGCTTAGTTCTGTAGGATCCAGTCCATCGCCAGCTTGTTTAACTAAATAATCAAAAGTAGGCAAACCATCTTTCTCATCTAAAATTAGGAGAGCATTATTTTCTTCTCCTTTTACCTTATCTTTAAGAGAAGTAACGTTATTAGTAGTTTCAGACTTGAATTCATATTCAGTAAAAACCAGAGCAAGTTTATTTAGATTTCCCTTTAGAATGGCTTTTGAATCAACTACAAAGATAACTCCTTTGCTTTTGGCGCTATTTGATCCTTGCTCCGTTTTACTTGGTTGCTTACTATTAAAACTTTTTATTATAGCTGGCATGCTGACTATTACAATGGTTAAAATAAGTGTGATAATAGTTGAAATAATAAATGTCTTTTTCCTTGAATTTTCTTTAAATGTGTAACTTAAAACAGTAAAAAATCCTTTCATTATTACTCACCTACCTTTTCAATAAATATTTCATGAAGAGAGGGTTCACGAATTTCGAATTTATCAAGTCTTATTTTTGAAGCTATAATTTTTTCAAGAAGGGTATATGCTTGTTCATCAGATTTAATTTTAAGTTCATAGCCAGTAGCATTTTTTGATATAAGATGTATACCACCTTCTTTTATAAGAACATCAATATTATCTTGAGCGTTAACCGTAAGATTTGTTCTTCCATAACTAGCTTTAATTTCTTTTAAATTACCATTTAAAACTGTTTCTCCATTTTTCAGTATTACAAGATCCGTGCAATAGTCTTCAATTGATTCCATGTGATGGCTAGACATTATAATAAATTTCCCTTTTTCTACTAATTCATAAATTACACTTTTGAATAAATCAGCATTAACTGGATCAAGTCCACTTAAAGGTTCATCCATAACAATTAATTCAGGGTCGTGTAAAAGTGATGTTATCAATTGTATTTTTTGTTGATTACCTTTAGACAATTGCTCTGCAGTGGAGTTTGAGTACTCTGATACCTTAAGCCTGTCAAACCAGTAGTCTAATACTTTTTTTACTGACTTACCGTCCATACCTCGCAGCTTACCAAAATACGATAACTGATCTACTATCTTAGCTTTAGGATATAAACCTCGCTCTTCTGGTAGATAACCAAATTTTACACTTTCCCTTGTAACAGGGCGCTCATTCCACTTTATGCTTCCACCATCTTTTTCTAGAATTCCGAGTATCATTCTTATTGTAGTGGTTTTTCCTGCACCGTTTGTACCAAGCAAACCAAATACACCAGGACTTTCAATTTTAAAAGAAAGGTTGTCTACCACAGTTTTTTCACCAAATTTTTTAATTACGGATGATACATCTAATGACACATTATTACCCCCTTAGTTTCAATATACTATTAGGATAACATAATTATCAAATAGATTCAAAATTATACATATAAAAAATAAGAACGGCTACAGAAATAATCTCCGTGGCCGTTCTCATTTTTTTATATGTTTTTAACTGTAAATAAAGAATTAATTTAGTATTTGTACCTTTAGACGTTTAACACCAAATCCGATAGCTTCCTGCTTAGTATTAAAAAATAAATCTATATAATTGCCTTTGACTCCAGAACCTTTATCAGCTGCGATAGCATTTCCGTAGCCTTCGATATAAAGTCTTGTTCCAAGCGGTATAACACTTGGGTCTACAGCTATTGTACTATAACCATTTGGATTACGAACTGCTTTTGATCCTGAAGCTGTATAAGTATTATTTGGTCCATTAAATGCCCAATAGGCGGTAGCTTTTACATAAAGAGTTTTTCCGGAAGCTTTTGAAGTAGCATTAGCGAGTGTGCCTGTTGCTGGGAGGTTTCCTCTTGAATAGGTTACAGCTTGCTTAGTGCCTTGAACTATAATTTTACTTTTAGGTTCTTTAACTAGTGTTTCATTAACTTTTCTAGTTACTTCTTTTCCATTTTCATAAGTAATATCTGTTGTAATAGTTTTTTCACCATTTACGCCCTTTTGTGAAATATTATTTTTAGATACTAATAGAGAATTATCTTTTTTTATAACAGTTTTAAAATCAATAGACTTTTTTTGATTGATCGTCTCTTTTTTAACTCTAGTTATTGTAATAGCCATATCACTAGATAACTTGCTTTTTACTTCCGGTGTTACCTTATCAGTAGGACCTAATGTTATCTTTTGCGATGCAAGCATTAAAGAGATATCGTTTTCAGATGATTTTATATTAATCTCTTTATTGTCTACAAATACCTTAAGATTTACAGCACGATTTATAGTTATAATGTCATTGTTAATTACTTTTGAATTCAAAGATTTATCTACTTTATCATTTACTTCAATGTTTATATTTGATTTTTTTAAAGCACTTCCAAAAGTTTTCTGATAAGTTACTAGATTAGTTGGTTTGCCGTCTACAACTACCGTAATATCTTTCCTTAAGGAATACGTAAAACCAGTTAATGTTGTAATTATGCTTATCATCATAAATCCAGCCACAATTTTTTTTCGGTTGTTTTTTGAAAATTTAAACATATTTGATCATCTCCTATTTTAAATTTCAGTACAAAGCAGCTTTAAAAGTAGACATTTAGTATGATAGTCTATTTTTAAAGTTACCTAATTACTTATGTCAGATGCCCAAAGTCGGTATTCTTAATTATATGATGTTTAAGAATGCTCTCAAAAGATGCATGAGAAGTAGGGGATAAATGTATATCAATACCAATTTATGGATTGGCATTTTATTATAAGTACACTATAGCATGGTTTAATGTAAGATGCAATTTTTTTGCCTTATTTTAATTCTGCATGCATGTTATAATTATTATAGGGAACACATTGTAAAATGTTTAATTATTTTTGAAATTTAGTAATAATAATAATAATTTGGAGGTGAGTTTTTGAATTTAAAAGAGCTGGAGAATATAGTGTTTAAATCATCTTCGAATATTATGAGAAGTGAGGGTCAAAAATCGTTTAATAACGGATTGGTATTTAAAATTAAAGGCAAAAAAATAAGTGATATATATCATATTTATGGAAACGTCAGAAATAGTACTAAATCAAATGAATTTAGCACCCATATAAAAATAGATTTGGTAAATAGAAAATTGGGTGGATTAGACTGCACTTGTGAGGAGTTTAAAAATGCATCAAGCGCCGGGTATTTATTTATGTGTAGCCATTTAACTGCAACAGCATATAGATTTTTTGAAAGAGCTACAAAAGATAGTGCCAAGGTAAATGTTAAACCAACAGAAAATGCAAAAACACAAATGCCTAAAGATAATAATCTAAATAAGCAAGGAGCACGGGAAATTATAAGACTAGCCCGCAAGGCAACAAAAGATCCAACTTATTACGAAGCACAAAATGTGGTGGGGGCAGATAAAACAAAAATTGATCCCCAAAATTTAAGAACTATTTTGGCTCAGATTACTCATAAAAAAATTAAGTTCAGCTATGATAGTTTTGAGTTTGATGCGCCAATTATTATAAAAGATTTACCACTTAACTTTACGTTAAAGATTAGAAATGAATATTTTGTTTTAACAACCCATAAGCAGTTTCCGGTCTCTTTAAACGATAAAAATGATGTATATTTATTTAATTGGAAGCTTTATCTACCGTCAGAAAATCAAGTTCGAAAATATATTTTTTTATATAAAAAATTAAAAAATAATGGTGAAATTTTATACAAAAACACCATAGAAAACTATAACAAACTTATACCTTTCTTAAGTAGTATTTCGAAAGATATTAATATTAGCGAGGAGATAAAAGCATTTGCAGCAAATTATATAAAACCAGAATTCCTTATATATGAGATGGATAAGGCTATCTATTGTGATATAAAAGTATGTTATGGCAATCAAAAAATCAACATATTAAAGGAAGATAAAAATGTAAAACTTATCATGCGTGACTATAAAAAGGAAGATAAAATCCTTATGGAGATTGAGAAATACAGATTTATAAAAAGGGATAAGAGATTATTGTTTATAGGTGGGGATGATGAGCTATTTTCTATCTTAAGTAAGAACGCAGATAATATACATTCTCTTGGAAATGTTTCTTTTGGAAAAGGATTTAAAGATAGAAAGATATTTGATCATACATCAATAAAAGCAGAAATTGTAGAAAAGGATGGCTATTATGATTTTTCTTATAGTATAAGTGATATTGAAAATAGGGAACTAGATAGTGTGATTACAAGCTTTAAGCAAAATAATAGATTTTACAAAACTAAGAATAATAATTTTTTAGATTTTAATGATGGGGATGTTAGGAAGTTTTTAAATTTAATAGAAACATTAAATATTAATGATAGTAAAGAAATTGGTTTGATTCGTTTAGAAAAAAATAAGGTATTATACTTAAACGAAAAAATTAAAAGCAGGGGTATAGAATTCATTAAAGGCTCTAAGCTTTTAAAGGATATAGAAAACACTTTGATTGATATTAAAAATATGTATATAAAAGTGCCAGGGGAACTTAAGGCTACACTTAGGGAATATCAAATTGAGGGGTTTAAATGGCTTAAAATTTTAAGTCAGCTTGATTTTGGAGGAATACTAGCTGATGAAATGGGACTTGGAAAAACTATTCAAACAATAGCTTTTCTTTTATCCGAAAAGAATAAAAAGTCTATTATAGTTTGCCCAACGTCTCTTATTTATAATTGGAAAGCAGAACTAGAAAGATTTGCTCCCAGCCTAAAGGTTGCTATTGTACATGGGGAGAAGACTTACAGACTTAAATTAGTTCATAATTTAAAAGAATATGATATAATACTAACGACATATGGAACTTTAAGAATGGATATAAAATTATATGAAGATATTATCTTTGATTTTTGTATTATTGATGAAGCGCAAAACATAAAAAATTACTTAGCGTTAAACGCATTGGTTATTAAAGAAGTTAATGCCAAAGTAAGATTTGCGTTAACGGGTACTCCTATTGAGAATAGTCTAACTGAACTTTGGTCCATCTTTGATTTTATAATGCCTGGCTATCTGTATACAAAAGAAGAGTTTGAATCAAAATTTATTATTAAAACAGAAAATAATTTGGCGGAACTTAAATTATTAATAAAACCTTTTCTATTACGAAGAACTAAAAAAGAAGTGCTAAAAGAATTGCCAGATAAGATAGAAAAGAAGTTTCTAGTTGAGATGACCATGGCTCAAAGAGGTGTATATAAAGCTTATATTAATATCGTCCGTGATAAAATGAAGAATAAAAGTGAGGGAAAAATAGAGATTTTTTCTTATTTAACAAAGCTTAGGCAAATTTGTTTAGATCCTTCACTTGTAATGGATGGATACCAAGGTGGTAGTGGAAAGCTAAAAATTGCAACGGAGATTATTCAAAAACATATTGTAGAAGATGGAAAAGTACTATTATTTTCTCAATTTACGTCAGCACTTAAGAATATAGGAGAAAATTTAAAATCAAAAGGAATTTCATATTTTTATTTAGATGGAAAAACAAAATCTAAGGATAGAATTAAATTAGTAGATGAATTTAATAGCAGTAGTGAGGTAAAAGTATTTTTGATATCATTAAAGGCAGGGGGAACGGGACTTAATTTAACTTCAGCAAATTTAGTTATTCATTTCGATCCTTGGTGGAACCCAGCAGTGGAGAATCAAGCAACAGATAGAGCTCATAGAATTGGACAAAGAAATATAGTGGAAGTAATTAAATTAGTTGCTAAAGGAACTATAGAAGAAAAAATCATACTACTTCAAGAAAACAAAAAACATTTAATTGATAGTATAATTACGGGGGAATATGCAAGCAGCGATGCTTTAGGTAAACTTACAAAGGAAGAACTTATGGAGATTTTTAAAATTTAGATGTGAACATGCCTTAAAGATAAGAGAAAAGGCAAAAGGAGAGATAAAAATGAATGTTGAATTTCATAATGAAATAGTGGACAGCAAAGATATAAAAGATATAATTGATAAAAATACAGAATTTAAAGTAGTTAAGGATATGAGTAAAGGTTCCAAGCGGGATGACACATTGGCTTTTAATTTAAGTATAGAAATAAACACTTTAAATGATTTAATGGAAGATGAATGTAATTTAGATGAGTTAACTGAAGATGAATTATTTGACGAATACTTATCACTAGCAGAAGAAATAGCAATGGACATTGAGGAGTACGTACCTGAAGGCGCTATTATGGACATTAAAGCTTATAAATGGGATAAATCGGATGATGCTATAAAACTTATTATAATTATAGTAACCGAGGAAACTACGGATCTAAAATTAAGCGACATTATGAGAAAACTTATAACTCAGGTGGAGTAAGATAGAAATTTATAAGTGGATATAATTAGGCAAAAAAAGGGGTACTATAATTTATATAGTATCCCTTTAAACTACATCGCGTCCACAACGAATATTATCTTCTGATTTCTGGACCTGTTCCGATTCATATTCCTTGCACAGGAGTGCTCTAATATATCCACGGTCATTATTGGTTGATTCTATATAAAAACACCTGCCATAATAAAACCTTATAAGTGAAAACATTCTGGATGCAGTATGAAGGTACAAGTTTGTAACACCTAGTTCCATCATTGAGATGTCAACTGCATTCATTAGTATTTTACCAATGCCATTATTTTGATGTTCTGATGAAACACCAAATCTAGTTAGATAAGCCGTGTTATCTGGTTTGATTTCAATTCGTACACTACCTATAACTTCTTCGTTAGATAGAGCCACAAAAACGTAAGTAGTTTCTATAGCTTTTAATACATCATCATAGGTCTCATTAAAAGGTGCAACCAACTGTGTAATACCAGCGTTCTCGGCATACATATCAAATGATTTTTTAGCAAGTGATCTTATTTCCTCAATGTCACTAGTGACAGCTCTTCTAATTTCAAAGAACATTTTGTCCATGTATCTACCTCCAATTTAATATTATTTATGTGAGTTATTATATATATTATTTATTAAAAAAACAACATGTATTTTGTTAAGATATTGTTAAGGTGCCATTGCTATTATGTCTAGACTTGTAGCTTCGCCAAAACCAAACATAATATTCATATTTTGAACTGCTTGACCTGCAGAACCCTTAATTAAATTATCAATAGCTGAGATCACTATTACTCTATTTGTACGTTTATCTACTTTGATTCCAATATGGCATAAATTAGAGCCTTTTACCCATCTGGTTTCAGGAAATCCATCAAGTATTTTTACAAAAAATTCATCCTTATAAAAATCTCTATATAAAGATATGAGCTCCTGGGTTGTTACGGATTTTTTAAGAGTTCCATAACATGTTGACAAAATTCCACGATTCATTGGCACCAAATGAGGAGTAAAACATATCTTTACATCATCACCATCAGTAGATCTACTAAGTTCTTGCTCAATTTCGGGTGTATGTCTATGGCTAGCAACAGCATAAGCTTTTATTGATTCGTTCACTTCAGCATATAGTGATCCGATGTTTGCAGCTCTACCAGCTCCGGATACTCCAGATTTAGCATCGACTATTATAGAATTTGTTTCTATTAAGTTGTTTTTAAGAAGCGGAGTAAGGGCTAAGATAGTAGCTGTGGGGTAACAACCTGGGTTAGCTACTAAGTTAGAATTTTTTATAGAATCTCTATTTAATTCACAAAGACCATAAACTGAACTTGATAGAAGATCTACACTCTCATGTTCAAGTCCGTACCACAACTTATATTCATCCTTAGATTTGAGTCTAAAGTCTGCACCTAAATCTATTACTTTAACTCCGAGCGATAGTGCTTTTTCTGTTATTTTAAATGATTTGCCATGTGGCATCGCAATGAAAAGAACATTTATTTCTGAAAACTTGCTTATAGCCGTTTCCATGTTAACACATTTATCTTCTATATAACTATAGTAGTTAGTATAAATATCTTTATACGCAATGTCTGCATAATTATGTGAAGCATAAAATTCTACATTAACATTTGGATGCTTGTATAAAAACCACGCTAGCTGTTCACCAGCATAGCCAGTGGCACCTATTATACCCGCTTTTATCATATCGTATCACCTTGCCTTTTAAATTTATTAATAAAAAGTATTATACAATAAAATAATAAAAAAATCAATATTATGTTGAATATTTATTCATATTGATGTATAATTATTCAAATGGTTGTTTTTTCGATCGGTTAGTTGTACAATTAGTGAAAATTAACGGAAATTAAATATTACGGCTGGAGGCTACAATGAATATAAAAAATGGTAACTCAAATATAAAAGACTTTTTACAACTTAATAAATATAAGGGTAAAACCTTTGTTATAAAATACGGTGGAAGCATAATGAGCAATGATGCAGCTAAGGTGGCATTTGTGGAAGATATAGCACTTATGACAAAAGCAGGTATTAAAGTGGTTATAGTACATGGTGGTGGTCCTTTAATAAGTAAGTGGGTAACGAAAACTGGTGGCGAAAATAAATTTATAATGGGACTGAGAGTTACAGACAAAGATACTATGGAAATTGTAGAAATGGTATTATCTGGAAATGTAAACAAAAGACTATCTTCTATATTAAGTATGAGAGGATTAAGCGCTATAGGTATAAGTGGTAAAGATAGCAATTTAATAGAAGCTAAAAAGAAATTTGTTTATGAAGACAGTAAAAAGATTGATATAGGTTTTGTTGGAGAGGTTGTAAGTATTAATACAAAATTATTGCAAGATATGCTTATTAGTGGATATATACCAGTTGTTTCTCCTGTAGGCTCGGATAATGAAGGAAATAGTTACAATATAAATGCAGATTATGCTGCAGCCGCTATTAGTGGCGTGTTAAAAGCTGAGAAATTATTGATTATGACAGATATAGATGGTGTCTATACAGACATAACAGATCCATCAACACTTTTGTCATCAATTACTGTGGAAGAAACTAAAGATTATATAAATAAGGGGATTGTTTATGGTGGCATGATTCCAAAACTTGAATGTTGCGTTGCTGCAATTAATAAAGGAACTAAAAATGTTCATCTAATAGATGGACGAGAAAAACACAGTTTGTTATTAAATATAATTAAAAATTGTGGAACTAGAATTATAACAGCGGAAGGGGTAAATTAATGGTAGAAAATTGTGTAATGAACACTTATGGAAGATATGATGTTACTTTTGAAAAAGGACTTGGATGTAAGATTTATGACACCGAGGGAAGAGAATATATCGATTTTGTATCAGGAGTTGCAGTAAACTGCCTTGGACATAGCCATCCTGCGATAATTAATGCTATAAATATTCAAAGTAGCAAACTTATTCATTCATCTAATTACTATTGGAATACTACGCATACAGTGCTTGCACAAAAATTAATAGATAATTGTGACCATAGTAAGGTATTCTTTTGTAATAGTGGTACTGAATCTGTGGAGGCAGCGCTTAAGATAGCTAGAAAATATGGAACATTAAAAAATGTGGAAAATAAAAATGTCTTCATATATATGGATAATTCTTTTCATGGTAGGTCTATAGGTGCACTATCAGTTACTGGACAAGAAAAGTATCAACAGGATTTTCGTCCATTAATGCAAGGCGTACGCAAGGTAAATTTTAATGATGTTGAAGACTTGAAAAAGAATTTTGATGCTAGCGTATGTGGAATAATAATAGAACCAATTCAAGGAGAAGGCGGAATAAACATAGCAAATGCAGAATTTTTAGAAGAGGCAAGAAAGCTATGTGATAAATATGATGCACTATTAATATTTGATGAAGTTCAATGTGGTATGGGACGCCTTGGAAGCCTATTTGCATACAAAAAATTTACAGTTATTCCTGATGTGATTTGCATTGCTAAGGGTTTAGGTGGTGGATTCCCAATAGGAGCTACTATTACAAACGTTAAAGCTTCAACTGCTTTTGTACCTGGTGACCATGGAAGTACATTTGGTGGTAATCCACTTGGGTCTGCAGTTGGTGTTGCAGTTTTGACAGAGCTGGTGGATAACGGAGTATTGGACGGTATAGAAGATAAAAGTTTGTATATAAAAGAAAGATTACTTAAAATTAAAGAAAAATATGATGTAATAAAAGAAATAAGAGGTATGGGATTATTAATTGGAATAAAATTATTAGCGGACACAAAGAAGTTTTGTAAATTGTGTTTTGACAAGAAACTGCTTGTAATTGCAGCTGGAGATAATGTAGTAAGGTTACTTCCTCCACTAAATGTTTCAAAATCTGATATTGATGAGGCTTTAGATATCCTTGAACAAGCAATATCTGAAACTAAGGTCTAAAATTATATCTAATTATACGTATTGACCTAATACATAAAAAAAATAGGTTTAGATAAAGGCTTATACTATTACTAGTATGAGCCTTTATCTATTGAAAAATATTTATTTAATATTTTTGTGATTTAACCTACATGTTTGATAAAATTTCAAAAATCTCATTTAGATCAGGCAATTGAGCCTTAGGATACACTTTAACCCACGCTACAATACCATTTTCATCTATTATAATATTAGCACGCGCAGATATACCTTTTTCTTCAATGAAAATCCCATAATCCTGTGCTACTTTCCCGTGAGGCCAAAAGTCGGAAGGTAGAATTAAATTATCAAGAAGTAGCGCAGCTGCCCAGGCTTTTTTACATGGAGCAGGATCAACACTAAAACCTAGTGGAACTGTGTTTAGCGACTGGAATTTCCCCCAATTATTATCAAGAGCTCTCATTTGATCTGTACATACAGGTGTCCAGGCAAGAGGATGCCATGAAAGTAATACTCTTTTACCTTTAAAGTCTGATAAACACACATTTGAATAATCGCTACCTTTAATTGAAAAATCAGGTGCGATATCTCCTACTTCAATTAACTTCATAAAGTTGCCTCCTTATTTTACAATTTATGGTTTGATATTTCTGTTTATTAAGCATTATTTGTTATCTATTATTTATTATGTTCAAGATATCATTATTTATTAAAAAATTACACAACTAAAAAAACGAATGATAGCAAGCATAAGGTTTTAGAATAATTCATATAATTACTATATTGTAAATTTTTACTTGTGAAATAAGGATTTTAAGTTTTCGTAAAATTGAGAGGGTAGGGGAGATAGAACATGATTGGAGTATCTAAATTATTATGTGGCGCAGAGAATTTTGGAGATAAATTAAGGTATGTTAGTGGAGCCAGCAATCAGAGAAATGGTGTAAGTAGTGGTCATGGACCTGTTGTTGTGTGGAATTGTACAAAAACTTGTAATTTAAAATGTATACATTGTTATGCAAATTCGGATAGTAAAAAATATGAAGGTGAATTAACCACTAAAGAAGCAATAACTCTTATTGATGATTTTGATGAATTTAAAGTACCTGTAATATTATTTTCAGGAGGAGAACCAATACTTCGGGATGATCTATTTGAGCTTATAGAGCATGCAGGCAAGCATAACATCCGCAGCACCATTTCTACTAATGGTACTTTAATTGACAAAGAAATAGCAAGGAGAATTAAACAAGTAGGCGTTGGGTATGTAGGAATTAGTTTAGATGGTATTGGTGAAAGACATGATGAATTTAGACGTACTAAGGGTAGTTTTAATAAAGCTTTAAGTGGGATTGAAAATTGTAAAAAAGTTGATCAAAAAGTGGGGGTAAGGTTTACTATTAACGATCATAACTATGATCAAATAGAGGATATATTCGATTTAATTAAAGAAGAGAAAATTAATCGTGTTTGTTTTTATCATCTTGTTTATTCCGGACGTGGGAGTGAAATGATTAAAGAGGATATATCTCACGTGCAGGCTAGAGCTGCTATGGATTTAATTATGAAAAAAACTGTAGAGCTTGGGGATAAAGTAGAAATACTAACTGTAGATAATCATGCAGATACGGTTTACCTTTATTTAAAGGCGCTAGAAGAATACCCAAATTTAGCTGATAATATATTGAAATTAATGAAAATGAATGGTGGAAATCGCTCTGGCATAGCTATCGCAAATGTTGATTATCAGGGAAATGTTCATGCGGATCAGTTTACATCTCAGCATACTTTTGGAAATGTTAAAGAAAGAACATTTAAAGATATTTGGACAGATACTACAAATCCTATTATGAAAGGGTTAAAAGATAGAAAAGATTTGCTTAAGGGCAGATGTAGCAAATGCAAATGGCTAAGTGTATGTAATGGTAATTTTAGGACCAGGGCTGAATCAGTAACAGGGGATTTTTGGGCATCAGACCCTGCTTGTTATTTAACTAATAAAGAAATAGGAGTATCTAATGAAATTGGTCTAGTTTAACATCACCATCGATGATAATTTATAGCATCGAAGATGATGATTTATAGCATCGAAGATGATGATTTAGGGGGGCGTAAAATATGATTATGTCATGGAATACAACTAATAAATGCAATATGTACTGTAAGCATTGTTATCGAGATGCAGGGAAGGCAGCAAAAAATGAATTAGATACAGAGGAAGGTAAATCGCTAATAGATGAAATAGCTAAAGCTGGATTTAAAATAATGGTGTTCTCTGGAGGAGAACCGTTAGTAAGGCCCGATATTTATGAACTAGTGGAGCACTCAGTAAAAGTTGGACTACGACCAGTCTTAGGAAGCAATGGTACTTTAATAACAAAAGAAGTTGCGAAGAGGTTAAAAAGTGTTGGGACTATGGGGATTGGCATTAGTTTAGACAGTCTTAATCCTAAAAAACATGATAATTTTAGAAGTTATGAGGGGGGATGGAGGGACGCCACTCTTGGAATGAAAAATTGTAGGGATACGGGATTACCTTTTCAGATACATACAACTGTAATGAATTGGAATAAAGACGAAATACTTGATATAACTGATTTTGCTGTTTCTATGGGCGCTGTAGCTCACCATACTTTCTTTTTAGTACCGACAGGGCGAGGCGCTGATATTGAAGATGAATCCGTGCCGGCTGATCAATATGAAAAGTTACTTACAGATATAATGATAAAACAAAACGAAGTAAGTATAGAGCTCAAACCTACATGCGCACCTGAGTTCATGAGAATTGCAAAGGAAATGGGCATGAACCCTAGATTTAGTAGAGGATGTTTAGCAGGTACTAGTTATTGCATTATTAGTCCCAGTGGTGATGTACAGCCTTGTGCATATTTAAACCTTCCAATTGGTAACGTCCGGGATATACCTTTTAGTGAAATTTGGGAAAATAATGCTATATTTAAAGAACTAAGAACTTTAAATTATTCAGGCAAATGTGGTCTTTGCAAATATAAAAAAGCCTGTGGTGGATGCCGTGCTCGAGTAGCACACTATAATGATGGAGACTACATGGCAGGAGAAGATTGGTGTTTATATCAAAATGATGTGATAGGAAATATAAATAATGGATAGGAAAAGTAAAGATTTGCTTAATTTAATCCAGGCTAATTTCCCTTTAGAATCTAGACCATTTCTAAAGATTGCAAAGGAGCTAGATATTACAGAAAATCAGGTTATTGATATTATTAAAGAACTTAAGGATAAAAGATATATTAGGCGAATAGGTGGGATTTTTGATTCTAGAAAATTAGGTTATTATAGTACACTTTGTGCTATAAAAGTTCCAGCAAGTAAAATCACTGAGGTAGCAAAGTTAATAAACAGTAATAATGGAGTTACTCATAATTATATTAGAAATCATCCATATAATATGTGGTTTACAGTAATTGCACCTTCAATAAAAGATGTTAAGGTATTTATAAATGAAATTAAAATTAAAACTCATATAGAAGATATAATTGAACTGCCTGTAGTGAAATTATTTAAAATTAATGTTGTTTTCAATATTAAGGAGTGATTTTATGTTGAGTTGCCTAGATAAAAAAATTATTCGCAGAATTCAAGAAGACATACCTTTGACGCCGGAGCCTTATAAAGAAATAGCGATGGAGCTTGGGATCTCGGAAAATGAATTATTAGATAAACTTAAAGAATTTAGTAAAAATGGCATCATCCGAAGATATGGCACTATATTAAACCATAGAAACGTTGGATTTAAAGCAAATGCAATGGTTGTGTGGAGTGTTCCAGAGGATAGAATCGAAGATGTTAGTAAAATTATGATATCATATGATCAAGTGTCTCATTGCTATCAGAGGCCCACGACGCAAGGGTGGCCATATAATATTTTTACTATGGTTCATGCGCGCAGTATGGAGGAATGTGAAAATAGAGTTGAAAAAATTGCCTTTGCTGTAGGGATTAATAATTATGAAATGTTGAATACGACCGATGAACTTAAAAAGGTTAGTATGAAGTATTTTATAGAATAATGTACCAGTGACCTATAGAGTAGATGCTAGAAAAAAACTATTCTATAGGGCATTTTTACGCCTATTTTTAATCTCAAACTTAGAATGTGTATTTTATATAAAAAAATACAATTAATACCAAATAAATACAATTTAATTGGTAAATTAGAGAGTATTTGATTGTATTCTTTATATTTTTAAATTGTGTTAAAGTTAGTTACAAAAGTAACGATATACTATTAAGCTAGTAAAAGTTTTAGGGGCATAATTGAGTAAGTAGTAGAACAAACTAATTTATTAGCACTTAATGTCGCTATTTAAGATACTATGAATGCATGAATTTGAGAAAAAAGAAAGGGGTTTCCCGTTGTTACGGATGAAATTAGTATAAAAATACAAATGTCTTTTTACTATAAAAATTTAAAAAAATATTTTATTTGAGGAGTGAAGGTTAATGAAATGGTTTAACAACTTAAAAATGATTCAAAAGCTACTATCGGCATTTATTACAATGGCATTACTAATAGGTATTGTTGGGGCTATTGGAATGTATAGCATGAATAATATTTATAAAAATCTTGAAAGTATTTATAATATAGATTTAGTAGGTGTTAATGATATTGTTAATATTAAAGCAAATTTATTAGAAGCTAGAGGAGATTTATTGTTAATTCTTGATCCTATAAACAAAGGTGATATGCAAAAAAACAAAGACAATGTCGATCGTCTGACAACTATTAATAATGTACTTATTAATGAATACAAGACTACGATTACAACTGATTTAGATAAACAACAATTTGCAGAATTTGAAAAATTGCTTGGAGATTACCGAACTGCCAGGGATGAATTAATTGCACAAGCTGATGGGGGAGACTTTCGAAAAGCAAATGAACTTGCTTCCGCGGTCACTGTGATTAGAACGAATATGTTTACAGTTCTAGAAAAAGAGCTAGTATTATCTAAGAATATGTCAAAAGATAGCTATGATAACAGTCAATTAGCATATAAGGCAGCATATGTTCAGATTATAGTGATAATTGGTATAGGACTATTTATGGCTATTGCACTAGGGTTAATAATTTCAATTACGACTTCAAGGCAGATAAAGAAGGTTGTATCTGTAGCTTATGCTCTTGGAGAAAATGATTTATCAAAATCTGTTGATATTGATAATAAAAGTGAAATTGGAGTGTTAGCAAAAGCTTTAAATAAAGCTATAATAAACTTGAAAAATTTAGTTTCTGAAATATCGGGTAGCGCTACGGACATTAGTGCTACTAGTGAAGAACTATCTGCTACAACAGAGGAAATATCAGCAAAAATGGATCTTGTAAATGAATCAGTAAGACAAGTATCTTTAGGATCCGAACAGTTAAGTGCTACAACAGAGGAAATAAATGCAACAACAGAAAGTATTGCGCAAAATGTATCCGATGTTACAACAAGAGCAAATAATGGAGCTAAAATTGCTATTGATATAGAAGCAAAAGCAATAAAAGTCAGATTAAATGCTGAAAACAGTGTAACTACTTCGGATAAATTATATTTAGAGAAGCAGGAAAAAATATTAAAAGCAATAGAAGATGGCAAGGTTGTTAGCCAAGTTAAAATAATGGCAGATGAAATAGAAAACATAGCAAGTCAAACAAATCTTCTTGCGCTGAATGCAGCTATTGAAGCAGCAAGAGCAGGAGAACAAGGTAAGGGTTTTGCAGTAGTTGCTGATGAAGTAAGAAAACTTGCTGAAGAGTCATCAGCTACAGTTCAAAAGATTCAAGATATAACTGGAAAAGTTGAACAAGCATTTCAGAACCTTTCCAGTAATGCTCAAGAGGTGTTAAGTTATATTGATAATGAAGTTAAACCTGATTATCAATTATTCGTAAATACTGGGGTGCAGTATGGTGAAGATGCTGTAGTCTTTAATAAGATGTCATCTGAAATTGGAGATTCAATGAACATAGTAAATGAAACTGTATCAGAAATTAAAAAAGCTATTGAAAATGTATCAGCTACAGCGGAGCAGTCTGTTGCGAGTACTGAAGAGATACTTGCAAGCGTAAACGAATCTACTATGGCTATTGGTGAAATAACAAAAGCGGCTCAAGACCAAGCTATACTCGCAGAAAAATTAAATGCTATGGTTCATAAATTTAAAATTTAAATAAGTATTAATAAGGTGACTTTAAAAATATGCTAAATAAATTATAAGAGGATAATTTATAGCTTCGCAGAAGATAATTTATAGCTTCGAAGAAGATAATTAACCGGCAAGATTGTATAAGTCTTGTCGGTTTTTCAATGTGCGCCCGGCATGGGCGTAATCTAACAGGTGAAAGTCCTGAGTGCGGGTTGATAGTGCCAAGCACATAGCTGAACACCAAGGGTGTCCTCGGCGACGAGGAATCTGAAGGAAGGTGTAGGCAAA
>Ga0209123_1000270_pt1 | contig 73926 bp, 63 predicted proteins | sample BarGraIncu00431A_FD_184500 | JGI IMG/M metagenome (GOLD analysis project Ga0209123, IMG submission 184500) | Arctic peat soil microbial communities from Barrow, Alaska, USA - Barrow Graham LP Incubations 004-31A (SPAdes) (version 2) | ecosystem: Environmental > Terrestrial > Soil > Wetlands >... | reverse complement strand
CTTTAAGGCTTAAAGCAGTATTTAGTTGATCTTCCCACTTTTTTATTGTTTGAAACGGTAATCCATAAATCAAGTCTATACTTATATTTTTGAAACCTGCATTTTGTGCATTTTTAACTGCATCAAAAGCTTGTTTTCCTGTATGCCTACGATTTACTTTTTTTAAATCATCATCGTCGAAAGATTGAATGCCGATACTGATTCTATTGAAAGGTAAAAAGCGAATAGATTTGAGAAATTCTACTGTCAAATCATCCGGATTTGCCTCAAACGAAATTTCAGCATTATCATTTACAGTATGAATTGAGTAAATAGTTTCGAAAATGGATAAAAACTGCTCATAGGTCAATATACTGGGAGTTCCACCACCAAAATAAATAGTATTGATAGGTTCATTTTTTAAATAATCCTTTCTAATATGAAGTTCTTTTGTGATTGAATAAATTAAATTCGGAATTAAATGTGGTGCAACTTCCGTATAAAAGTCACAATAGGTGCATCTTTTTTTACAAAATGGAATATGAATGTAAATGCCGGCCATTTTTAAATTTTTAGTTTTCAGTGTTTTGGAAAATTCCAAAAATAATAGATAAATTTATATGACAAAAATACAACAAATTGTTTGCATAATCCGAAAAAGAGCGTACCTTTGCACTCGCAATTCAGAAATGATATTCACGGGGTGTAGCGCAGTCCGGTTAGCGCACCTGCTTTGGGAGCAGGGGGTCGTGGGTTCGAATCCCGCTACCCCGACACAAAAAAAGGACTTATCGAGTAAATCGGTAAGTCTTTTTTTTACTTTTAGTTGTTTTTTTTAAGCTTCAAAAGGAGAATTAAAATAAATTTAAGAATTTCTTCTTATTATTGGGAAAATGATTGAAATGAAGTAAGTGTAAATTACAATATGTTTAATTTCTCAAAAAATAAAAGAATTAAAATTGATAGTAAAAAAAATAATATATCTTTGAAGTATAAATATATTTTTTCAAGCTCTAACTTAAAATGCAAACATTATGAAAGCACAAGATGACGATTTATTGGTTTATGATGAAGATGATGCCGTAAAATTCATTCTAAAATTTATCCCTGCTGAAGCAAAAGAACGTATTACTAATGACAAAATAGAATATGTTTTGGATGTTGTTTATGATTTTTATGATGAAAGTGGACTAATTGATGAAGATTCTACAGAGGAAGCCAGTATTGATGAGGAAGAAATGTTCAAATTTATCATGAAATGCTCCAAAAAAGATAAAATGCAATTGAAAGAAGATGATGTTCAATTAATTTTGGATGGTGAGTATGAATATGGCAAATCACTTGGAATATATACTGAAACCGAAGATTAATAATTTAGTTTTCAAAGCGCATTTTTGATATTTAATTTAACGGCTATTTATTAATTTATTAACTTTAAAAACACCAGGACTTTTGCCAAATGCTTGGTGTTTTTTGCATCAAACATATTAAAAATGTGATTTGAGATTTGTTTCGACTAAATAATTTTAAGGTCTTTATTTTGGCAGACAGTTACTTGTAATTTATTGATTATGTTTTATTTAGTTTATGTTCTTATTTGGATTCTCACTTGGCTTCCGTTGGGTGTGCTCTATTTATTATCTGATATATTCTTTCCTGTTATTTATTATTTAGTTAGATATAGAAGAGATGTGGTAAGAACGAATTTGGAAAAATCTTTTCCAGAAAAATCAAACAAGGAGCTGATTACTATTGAACGTAAATTCTATCATTTCTTCTGCGATTTATTTATTGAGACTTTTTATGAAATGCATTTAAGAGAAAAGGAAATTCGCAGAAGAATGACTTATGGAAATTTTGATGCAATTTTAGAACAATATGCAAAAGGTAAAAGCGTGATGATGATGACAGCACATTACGGGAATTGGGAGTGGCCATCAGCTATGTCGTTGGATTTACCAAAAGAAGGTCCACTTTATGGAATTTATAAAGCATTAAGAAATAATAAATTTGATTCTTTAATTTATTATTTACGTTCGAAATTTGGCGGAATGCCAATTGAAAAAAAAGAACTTCTAAGATTTATGCTTAAACTGAGGACTGATGGCAAATTAGGCAATTTTTGGATGATTTCAGATCAGACTCCAAATGGGAGAAATATCCATTTTTGGACAAAGTTTCTTAATCAGGATACTCCAACACTAACCGGTACAGAACAATTGGCTAGAAAATTTGACTACCCGGTTTTCTATGTCGACATTTCCAGAATTAAGAGAGGTTATTATCATTGTGAGTTTGTTCCGATTTCATTAGAATCAGCTAAAACATCTGAATTCGAAATCACTGAAAAATATATGCAGCTTCTACAAAAAACAATTATAGCAAATCCAGAGTATTGGCTTTGGTCGCATAGGAGATGGAAACATAAAAGGACCTCTTGAAAATAATAAGTGATTGTTTTCTTCAACTTTTTTATTTTAATTACTTTTTTTGATATTTATGACAACTGCTATCGTTATTCTGAATTGGAATGGAGCAAAATATTTACAGGAATTTCTACCTATTTTAATTAATAATACAACTCAGTCTGGAACTGATATTATTGTGGCCGATAATGCATCTACCGATGATTCCATATTGATATTAGAGGAAAAATTTCCTCAGATAAGAACGATAACGTTTGATAAAAATTATGGATTTGCAAGTGGCTATAACAAAGCATTAGCTCAAATTGAAGCAGATTATTATGTGCTTTTGAATTCTGATGTAGAAGTTACTCCTAACTGGTTAGAACCATTGGTAGCTTATATGGATGAGCATGAAGATGTCGCAGCTTGTCAGCCAAAGATTCTTTCCTACCAACAACGAACTCACTTTGAACATGCCGGAGCAGCTGGTGGTTTTATTGATCGCTTTGGTTTTCCATATTGCAGAGGACGGGTTTTGGGAGTCACTGAAGAGGATAAAGGTCAGTACGATAGTATTTTAGATGTATTTTGGGCAACAGGAGCTTGTTTTTTAATTCGATCAAAGTTATTTTGGAAAGTAGGAGGGTTGGATGATGATTTTTTTGCTCATATGGAGGAAATTGACATTTGCTGGCGTCTGAAAAGTAGAAGCTATCGAATTGTTTGTATTCCTGAGAGCTCAGTATTTCACGTTGGTGGTGGAACATTGAATGTGGAAAACTCTTATAAAACGTATCTGAATTTTCGAAATAATTTGTTGATGCTTTATAAAAATCTTCCAACAAAAATACTAGAAAAGACAATGCTATGGAGAGAGTTTTTCGATTATGCAGCAGCATTTCAGTTTTTTATTACAGGTAAACCCAATAATGCAAAGAGTGTGCTGAAAGCACGTTCTGATTTCAAAAAAATGCTGCCAAATTTTATAGAAAAAAGAAAAGAAAATATCCTTTATTCAACAAATGACAACCAAAACAATATTTATCAGAAAAGTATTGTTTTAGAGTATTATCTTAAAGGAAATAGAACTTATAATTCATTGATATATAAAAAAGAAAAAACGAGTTGAAACCAACTCGTTTTTCTTTTTATTCTCATTTGAATAATAATTAATTAACCACATTTGGAATATCCGCAACTGCTACATTTTAGACAACCTTCCTGATATACCAGTGTTTTTTGTCCACATTCGGGGCATGGTTGTTCTTTAATCAGAGTTCCATCAGGTACATACTTTTTCAATGCCCGTTCAACTCCTACTTTCCATGTGTTTATTGATTCATTGTCGAGTTGTAATCCTGAAACTAATTTAATTACTTGATCAATCGGCATTCCGTAACGTAAAACTCCTGAAATAAGCTTGGCATAATTCCAAAATTCTTTATCAAATTTGTAAGATAAACCTTCTACAGTGGTTTTGTATCCTCTTTTATTTACAAATTGGAAGTCATATCGTTTATTGCCATGTTCGTCAACAGTTTTAATGATTTTTCCTTCAGTTACTGTTTTTGGAAGTAAGATTCCTTCTTCATCATCGGCTAAACCTGTGAAAATTTCGTAAGGTTTACCATTTGACAATCCAACAAATGCAATCCATTTGTCTTTTGCATTTTGGAAACGGACAATATCGCAATCAAGCTCAATTGGACGTACAGCATGTTCACCTTCGTAGCAGAAGCAATTTTCTTTTTTCTCGTTTTTTTTCTCTTCTTTTTTGTCATCAACCGCAAGTAAAACTCCTGCCCTTGATCCATCACGATAAACAGTTACGCCTTTACATCCACATTTCCATGCTTCTTCGTATAATTTTCCAACAAGTTCTTCTGTTGCATCCGATGGTAAATTAATGGTCACACTGATTGAGTGATCTACCCATTTCTGAATGCGTCCCTGCATTTGCACTTTTTTAAGCCAGTCTATATCATTTGCCGTTGCTTTGTAGTATGGTGATTTAGCAACTATTTCTTCAACTTCTTCTTTACTATAATGCTTAGTGGTTGGATAATTATTTGCTTCCATCCAAGTTACAAACTTATGATGAAAAACAATATATTCTTCCCATGAATCTCCATTTTCGTCAACAAAATCAATACGAACATGCTTGTCATTCGGATTTACCTTGCGTCTGCGAGTGTAGACCGGCATAAATACTGGTTCAATTCCCGATGTTGTCTGGGTCATGATACTGGTAGTTCCAGTAGGTGCAATTGTTAAACACGCAATGTTGCGACGACCATATTTTACCATGTCGGCATATAATTCAGGATCCGCATCGCGCAAGCGCTGGATGTATGGATTGTTTTCTTCACGTATAGCATCATATACATTAAATGCTCCGCGTTCTTTAGCCATTGTTACAGAAGAACGATAAGCAGCTAGTGCAACTGCCTTATGAACTTTTTCTGAAAATTCGGTTGCTTCTTCAGTACCATATCTAAAACCTAGAGCAGCCAACATATCACCTTCGGCAGTAGTACCAACTCCGGTTCTTCGCCCTTGTGTAGTTTTTGTTTTAATTTTTTCCCAAAGCTGAAATTCAGTATTTTTTATTGCATCATCTTCAGGATCTGACTGAATTTTGGCAATTATTTTATCAATCTTTTCCATTTCTAAATCGATAATGTCATCCATAACTCGTTGGGCAATTACAACGTGCTTGTGGAATAAATCAAAATCGAATGCTGCTTCAGGTGTAAATGGTTTATTTACATATGAATACAAATTAATTGCTAATAAACGACAACTATCGTATGGACAAAGTGGAATTTCGCCACATGGGTTTGTAGAAACAGTTTTGTAACCTAAATCGGCATAGCAATCCGGAACAGATTCTTTAATTATTGTGTCCCAAAACAATATACCGGGTTCTGCAGATTGCCATGCATTGTGAACGATTTTTTGCCACAAAGCATTTGCATCAATTTCCTTTTTATACCATGGATCTTTTGACAATACAGGGTATTGTTGTATAAAAGGAGTTTTCTTTATTGCAGCTTCCATGAAATCATCATGAATTTTTACGGATACATTTGCTCCGGTAACCTTGCCCGATTCCATTTTTGCATCTATAAATGATTCTGAATCAGGATGTTTTATGGATACGCTTAGCATCAGTGCGCCACGTCGACCATCTTGAGCTACTTCTCTAGTAGAATTGGAATAGCGTTCCATAAAAGGTACAATTCCTGTTGAAGTTAAAGCCGAATTCTTTACAGGAGAACCTTTGGGACGGATATGTGACAAATCGTGTCCAACACCACCTCGACGTTTCATTAATTGAACCTGTTCTTCATCTATTTTTATAATTGCTCCGTATGAATCTGAATCGCCATCAAAACCAATTACAAAGCAATTGGACAGTGAAGCTACTTGAAACTCATTCCCAATTCCAGTCATTGGGCTTCCCTGGGGAACTATGTATTTAAAGTCCCGGAATAATTCAAAAAGTTCATCTTCGGATAAAGAGTTTGGATATTTCTTTTCAATTTTGGCAATTTCTTTTGCCAATCGATGATGCATATCATCGGGCGTAAGTTCATAAGTGTTTCCATAAGAATCTTTCAATGCATATTTAGTAGCCCAAACTTTGGTAGCTAAATCATCTCCTTTGAAATACTCTATTGTTGCTAAGCGAATTTCTTCTGATGTATAAGTTTTTGTTTCCACGATAAAAAATTTCTTAAAAAGATTAGTATAAGTATTTTGTGATTTTATTTGTTGTAAAGAAATCAGACTACAATGTTAGACAATTATTTTATAAAAACCAATAATAAATATTAGTTTTTAATCATATAAATTGAATGTTTTCCAAAATAAAATGTATATTATTCATAATTAGATAAATAAAAATTTCATTTTTGAAAAATATTTCCAAAAATGAAATTTAAGTGACTTTGATGATTGTTTAATAAAATAATATCTGAAATGAATTTAAATGCAGAAATGAGATTTAATTTGACTAAATGAAGTTCTTAATAGGATATTTCGCCATTATTTACATGAAAAATGCTTGCAACTTGGCCCAGTTGCTGTAGAATTAAATCTAAATGTTCGCGGTTAGTGTCAGTTATAAATATTTGACCAAATGTTTCGCTTGAAACTAATTCGACAATTCTTTTTACCCGAATTGAATCAAACTTGTCAAATATATCATCTAATAGAAGGAGAGGAGATAAATTGTGAGTACGTTTTAAAAAATCAAATTGAGCCATTTTGAGGGAAATCAAGTACGTTTTGTTTTGACCCTGAGAACCGACTCGCTTTATTGGATATTCATCTAGCAACATTTCCAATTCATCCTTATGAATTCCTTGTGTAGAATAACCGAGAATTAAATCGCGGTCTCGAGTTGCTATCATTCGAGTCTTTATATCATGTTGTTCATGTTGAGAATGGTATGTCAGGCTTATTTGCTCGTTACCACCAGAAATATAAGAATATAAATTTTGAAATATAGGAACGAATTCTTCAATAAATTGTTTTCGTTGTTCATATATATATGTTCCGTAAAGCACCATTTGTTCTTCCCAAATATCTAAAAGAGATTCATCGAACTTAGTTTCAATTTTGAGTAGAGCGTTTCGTTGTTTAAGTGCATTATTATATTGAAGAAGTTGATTGAGATATGATTTATTATATTGCGAAATTACTCCATCAATAAATTTCCGGCGCTCATCACTGCCCTCTGAAATTAAAACGGAGTCATCGGGCGAAACCAGAACTAAAGGCAACAATCCAATATGATCAGATAGGCGTTCATATTCTTTTTTATTACGCTTGAATTGCTTTTTAAGTCGGGGCTTCATTCCGCAATAAATATCTTCAATAGATTCACCAAGCATATATTTGCCATGCAGCAAACAAAATTCAGCGCTGTGCATAATATTTTGCGAATCAATAGAATTGGAGTGGCTTTTACAAAAGGATAAAAAATAAATTGCATCCAGGATATTCGTTTTTCCCATGCCATTATTGCCTATAAAACAATTTATTTTTGGCGAAAATACTAGTTCTGCTTCACGAATATTTTTGTAATTGAGTATAGATAGGGAGTTTAGGCGCATGAAATAGACGATTTTAATCTATCGCAAATGTACATATTAATTTGTAAGGTTCTATTCCTTTTATTTGTTTCTGTAAGTTAAACAAAATAATTTCGTAGAAATAAATGGGATATTTTAGATGTTTTGATTCTTAAAATTGTAACTTTGCCTATATCAAGATGTACTTAATACACTGTTGGATTAACCCATTAAAAAGGACTATTTTATTTTTAATAACTATACTTTATTTACTTTTCAGACTATACATGAATGCTTTATAAATCAGCGTATTTGATAATAATCGTGGCGTTAATTTCATGTAGTTCCGACACGAAAAAAATCCATCATTCTAAACTTCAAACTAAAATATCGGTAAAAGATTCTATAATTGAAGATTGTAACTATACCCTGAAAGAGGCCACAGCAGGTTCTAAAGCTCCTGATACTATTTTACAACAATTACAACTGATTGATTTAAAGTATTATTCAACTGATGGGAAAATTCATAAGGGACAGATACTTGCTAATAGAAAGTTTGCTGATAAAATTAGAATCATGTTTGGTGTTTTATTTCAAAATAAATTTCCGATTGCGCATGCCATTCCTATTGTAAAATACAACTGGGATGATAATTTATCGATGGAGGCAAATAATACTTATAGTTTTTGTTATCGGGATATTTCTTATTCAAAACATGCCCTGGGAATGGCAATTGATATTAATCCGTTTTTTAATCCTGTAAGGTGGAAAATTGGTTATAAAAACAGGGCTATAGCTCCCACTGGAGCACATTATGATATTTCAAGACCCGGTACATTTTACGGTTTACATCCTGTAGTTGTGGAATTTAAAAAACTTGGGTTACATTGGGGTCACGACTTCAAACATAAATATGATGATCATCACTTTGAAATTTAAAATATTTGGAAGAATACTGCATAAAAAACTTTCATATTGATATATTTATTTGTATTTTTGCGATAAATAATAGAAATATACTCAAAATAATATACAATTTACTTTACATTTAAAATTATGGCAAAATTAACAAGAGAAGATGCTCTTCTTTATCACTCTCAGGGAAAGCCTGGAAAAATTGAGGTAATTCCTACCAAACCTTACAGTTCTCAACGCGATTTATCATTGGCTTACTCACCGGGCGTTGCAGAACCATGTTTAGAAATTGAAAAATTTCCTGAAACAGCCTACGATTACACAGCAAAGGGAAATTTAGTTGCTGTAATTTCAAACGGAACAGCCGTTCTTGGTTTGGGGAATATTGGAGCTTTAGCCGGAAAACCGGTTATGGAAGGAAAAGGTTTGTTGTTCAAAATTTTCGCGGGAATTGATGTTTTTGACATTGAAGTAAATGAAACTGACCCAGAAAAATTTATTCAGGTAGTGAAAGCTATTGCTCCAACTTTTGGTGGAATAAATCTAGAAGATATTAAAGCTCCTGAATGTTTCGAAATTGAAGAACGTCTGAAAGCTGAATTAGATATTCCATTAATGCACGATGACCAACATGGTACTGCCATTATTTCTTCGGCAGGACTTTTAAATGCACTGGAAATTGTTGGTAAAAAAATTGAAGATGTAAAGATTGTTGTGAACGGAGCCGGTGCAGCCGCAAATTCTTGTACACAACTATACATGTTATTAGGTGCAAAATTAGAAAACATCGTTATGGTGGATTCAAAAGGCGTCATAAATAAACAACGCACAGATTTAAATTCGCGCAAAAAACCATTTGCTACAGATAGAACTATCACAACTTTAGCTGAAGCTGTAAAAGACTCGGATGTATTTTTAGGATTATCTATTGCAGGTGTACTTTCAGTTGATATGGTTCGCTCTATGAATGCTGATCCAATTGTTTTTGCATTGGCTAATCCAAATCCTGAAATATCGTACGAAGATGCATTGTCGGCTCGTAAGGATATTATTTTTGCTACAGGACGCTCTGATCATCCTAACCAAATTAATAACGTACTTGGATTTCCATATATTTTCCGTGGAGCATTGGATGTTAGAGCAAAGTGTATCAACGAAGAAATGAAAGTAGCTGCTGTCCGTGCTATTGCTGAATTGACCTTGAAACCGGTGCCTGATGTTGTAAATGCAGCATACAACCTGAAACGTATCACTTTTGGACGTGACTATATTATTCCAAAACCTCTTGATCCACGTTTGTTGACAATTGTAGCACCAGCAGTGGCAAAAGCAGCTATGGAATCAGGCGTGGCCCGTATCGATATCAAAGATTGGAACGCATATAACGACAAGCTGCGTGAAATGATGGGTAATGACAACAAAATGTTACGTCGCTTTTATGATACTGCCAAACAAAATCCAAAACGTGTGGTTTTCTCAGAATCGAATCATATCAACATGCTAAAGGCTGCTGAATCGGCATTAGCAGAAGGAATTTGTTTCCCGATATTACTTGGAAATGAAGAAAAAATTGCTTCATTGGCGTTGGAGAATGATATCGATATGACCGGCATTGAGATTATCAATTTACGTCATGACAGAGAAGAAAAAAGAAGGGTGTTGTATGCTCAAAAACTTTCTGAGAAACGAAGCCGTGAAGGTATGACTTACAACGAGGCATACGAAAAAATGTATGAACGTAACTATTTCGGAATGATGATGGTAGAAACCGGAGATGCAGATGCATTGATAACCGGGGTTTATACAAAATACACCGATACCATTCAAGCAGCAAAAGATGTGATTGGTCTACGCCCCGGATTGAAGTATATGGCAGCTATGCACATTATGAATACCAAAAAGGGAACATTCTTCCTTGCTGATACACTTTTCAATCGTCACCCTTCAACTGAAGCGTTGATTGATATTGCAAAACTGACACATGATACGGTAAAATTCTTTGCTCATGAACCGGTTATGGCAATGCTTTCTTATTCTAACTTTGGGTCTGATAAACAGGGAAGCCCTGCAAGTGTTCATCAAGTAGTTGAAACACTTCACACTCAATATCCTGAAATGGTTGTGGACGGTGAAATGCAGGTTACCTTTGCTTTGAATAAAGAACTTCGTGATGAGAAATTCCCATTTTCTAAATTATCCGGAAAGAATGTAAATACATTGATTTTCCCTAATTTAAGTTCTGCCAATACTGCTTACAAAATGCTGATTGAAATGGGACTTGCCGAAACAGTTGGACCTATTCAAATGGGGTTAAACAAACCGATACACATTTTGGACGTTGAAAGTTCGGTACGTGATATCGTAAATATGACTGCAATTGCTGTACTTGATGCTATTGTAGAAGAAGCTAAATTGACAAATTCAACTAAATAAGTTTGCAATGTAATTAATCAAAAAAGGTCATTAACGCAGTGTTAATGACCTTTTTTATTTCAGATTGCTTTATTATTTTACTACTGTAGCTTCCAGATTTTTTGATCTGATTTGGATATAAATCATTGAACCAGGATTGCTGTGTGCTGATTGAACATAGCCCATACCAATTCCAATTTTACTATCCGGAAGCATTGTGCCGGAAGTAACTTCTCCAATTTTTTGTCCGTCTTTGTTTACAATTTCGTAGCCATGACGGGGAATTCCACGTTCTTTCAGCTCAAAACGGACCAGCTTACGCGTTACACCTTCAGTTTTTTGTTTTTCGAGCAAAGGGCGATCAATAAAGTTTTTTCCTTCTGCAAATTTAGTAATCCAGCCCAGTCCGGCTTCGATAGGTGAAGTGGTATCGTCGATATCATTGCCATACAACGTAAAGCCTTTTTCGAGACGCAAAGAATCACGCGCTCCAAGTCCAATGGGTTTAATACCATATTCAGCACCGGTAGCAAACAGCGTATTCCATATTTTCGCTCCAGCTTCAGGGTAAAAATAGATTTCAAAACCACCTGCACCTGTATAACCTGTATTTGACAAAATTACATTATCTACGCCTGCAAAATCGCCTACTGCAAAGCCATAATATGGAATTTGAGATAAGTCTACGGTAGTCAGTTTTTGCAACATCTCAGTTGCTTTAGGACCCTGTATGGCCAGTTGTGCCATCCAATCCGAAGCATTTTCGAGCTCTGCACCTTCTGCATTATTACTTACGCACCAGTTCCAGTCTTTTTCAATGTTGGAAGCATTGACTACGAGCAGGTATTTATTTTCTTCGAAATGATAAACCAGTAAATCATCTACTATACCACCTTTTCCGTTCGGGAAACAGGAATATTGCGCTTTGCCGAGTGGAAGTACAGACACATCATTGGAAGTTACTTTTTGAAGAAAAGATAAGGCATTAGGACCTTTGACCCAAAATTCGCCCATGTGCGATACATCAAATACGCCTACGCCACTTCTGACGGTTAAATGTTCATCGGTTATTCCACTGTATTCTATTGGCATGTTGTAACCCGCAAATTCATGCATTTTAGCACCCAGTGCTATATGAAATTCTGTAAAAGGTGTTGTTTTCATAAGAATGACCCCAAACCCCTAATGGGGTTTTAGTTAGTATTTTTATAGTTTATTGATATGAATATTTAGTGCTATTTAAGTCTTTACATTCCTCCGGAGAGGGGCGGTGATTTTATTTGTTTGCCAGTATTTCTGCTATTTTTACAACAATCAACATGGCTTTTTCCATTGATTGAACCGGAACATATTCAAATCGGCCGTGGAAGTTATGTCCTCCGGCAAATATATTGGGGCAGGGCAGGCCTTCGTACGATAGCCGTGAGCCATCGGTGCCACCCCGTATTGGTTTTACGTTTGGAGTAACCCCAACCTGATTCATGGCTTCAAAAGCCAAATCAACTATGTGCATTACCGGTTCAATTTTTTCACGCATATTGTAATACTGGTCTTTGATATCAATGGTAGCTGTATCTTCGCCAAATTCAGCATTGATTTTATGTACCAGATGAATTATTTCTTTTTTGCGGCGTTCAAAACGATCGCGGTCATGATCGCGAATGATGTAGCTTAAGGTAGTTTTCTCTACGGTTCCTTCCATATTTGTGAGATGGTAAAAGCCTTCATAATCTTCCGTATGCTCAGGAGTTTCGGAGCGTGGCAGCATGCCGATAAACTGCTGTGCAATGCGCATGGAATTTATCATTTTGTGATACGCATAGCCCGGATGAACATTGACTCCATTAAAATGCACTTTAGCTCCGGCAGCATTGAAGTTTTCGTATTCAAGTTCGCCAATTTCCCCTCCATCCATGGTATATGCCCATTCAGCTCCAAATTTCGCAACATCGAAATGATCGGCACCCTGACCGATTTCCTCATCGGGCGTAAAGCCAACCCGGATTTTTCCGTGTTTAATTTCGGGATGTGCAACCAGGTATTGCATGGCTGTTACAATTTCAGCAATTCCGGCTTTATCGTCGGCTCCCAATAGGGTTGTGCCATCGGTAACTATAATATCCTGACCTTTATATTGTAGTATTTCCGGATATTTATGAGTGTGGAAAATAACTTCCTTTTCTGCATTAAGTAGAATATCGTTACCATCATAGCTTTTCACTACACGTGGTTTCACATTTCTTCCGGTCATATCCGGACTGGTATCCATGTGAGCAATGAACCCGATTGTTGGAATTATTTTATCGGTATTGGCGGGTAGAGTAGCCATGATATACCCATTTTTATCTAATTCTACTTCTTTTAAACCAATGGTATTCAGCTCATCTACCAGGTATCGGGCAAAAATCATTTGCCCTGGAGTGCTGGGTGTCATGTTTGTATTTTCGTCTGAAGTAGTGGTAAAACTGACGTATTTAAAAAATCGCTCTGTGATGTTCATACTGTTTTCTATTAAAATTCAGAGACAAAAATACTCAAAAAATAGTATACAAATTCAATTTCTGAACGATTTTCTTGCTGGAATGTTTTAAAACAAACAGGGACAAGTTGTGACTTGTCCCTGCAACGATTATAATATTCAACACCATTAATTTAGTTTGATGTGCTGCCATCAGCTGATTTATCCTTACCCGGGCTGCGGCGATTGTTGATTGTATTTTTATAATAATCAATCTGATAATTCACCTTGTCAATAAAAGCACTGAATTCGGTATCGCCGTTTAATAAAGCCATTGTGTTTATTACCTGGCATATATTTTTGTATATCTCGTCTGTTGTCACTCGAGCCACCCGTACATTACCACTCAAACGGGTTGCCAATTCGGTAGTCCGTGTTCCAAAATCGGCAATAAATGAGTTATTGGCTTCTTCCAGCTTAGTTAGATGTACCACAGCGCTACATTTATTTACATCAGCCATGTAATTAGTTGTCAGTTGATCTATTAAGCTGGTTAATGTTCCACTTTCCTGGTTGTAAGGCTCCTTACGCATATCACCCACCTGGTCGATAATACGTAAAATACGGCTGGCGGCATCTTGGATAGTGGGGTCGAAACTCAACATACCCGAATGAATCTGAAATACAAACGACCGATAGAGTTGGTCGCGAAACAAATCCGAATCCTCAATGGTTTTGGTGTGCTGGCTACCCTGTTCCACTTCAATGGCCAGCAGTTCGGCTGTTACAGCATCCACGTACGATTGAGAAAACTTGATAATTACAGTTTTTACAGCTGCGTCAGCCTGTAGTTCATCCCTGATAACTTTGTGAAACTGACCATGCTCGTTGTTGCGAAATGATTGAAAATTTACAGAATTGATTTTTTTCATAAAACATTTTTTATAGTTTTTAATTGAGAATATAAAATGGTATACCTAATGATTGGTATTAAAATAGGTCTATGTTGAATTTTTAAGCTATTTGGCGCTTACAAACTGCGGGAACACATTATTTACAAATAATACTGTGCCGCAAAACTGTGGGAACACATTATTTGCAAATAATACCCTGTCGCAATACTGCGGGGAACATTATTTCCAAATAATTCCTTGTCGCAGTACTGCGGGAATAAATTATTTGGAAATAATACCGTGCCGCAGTTTTGCAGCGACACTTTATTGCTCCATGATGTCATGCCGCAGTTTTTCTCCTGCAAAATGGGCGATATCCGACGATAAATACTCCCGGTAATGTATTTTTATTTATCAAATTTTGGCAACAATGCACACTGCTCTCAATATGCATAAACACCTATAGATGAGTATTTATTACTATATAATTAACAATGCAAATATATAAACATTAATTAAAATGGCGGTATATTTTAATAACATTTCATAATATTTAGAAAGTGTTAACAAGTTAATTGTTTTTCAATTTAATCAAACAAAAACCGCCACCGAAGCGAAATGCAGCAGGGGCGGGGGAATACGGTGATGTGTGATGATTTAATTGTGGATATTTATCTGCTTTAGCTTGGGTCGCTTTTTCAATGTTTTTCCGCGGAATAAAATACAAATCGAGTCGTAGGGACAGGTCGCGACCTGTCCGTGAAATAAATGAAACAATAAATTGGTTGGGTGGAATGGATGCGGTGGGATGGGGTATAACCATGGACAGGTCGCGACCTGTCCCTACGTAGATGTGGTGGTGATTTTAATCTGCCCCGGTTTCGTGGCTATCTAATCTCACTTTACGGTAACCGATTATTTCCGTACCTTTGCGCACGCTTCCGAACCAAAAGGCTACAGAAGTGTTTTTTACAGAAAACTCTATGCAACCCAAAATATATCAACTTACCGATTTTTTACCCACTACCAAAAAAGAACTCGAAATACGCGGCTGGGACGAAGTAGATGTCGTACTGTTTAGCGGCGATGCGTATATCGATCATCCTGCTTTCGGGGCGGCTGTTATCGGGCGATTGCTCGAGTCACAGGGTCTTCAGGTGGCCATTGTGCCTCAGCCAAACTGGCGTGATGACTTGCGCGATTTCAAAAAAATGGGGCGTCCACGCATGTTCTTTGCGGTGTCCGGCGGCAATATGGATTCGATGGTGAATCATTATACTGCCAATAAACGCCTGCGCTCCGACGATGCTTACACACCGGATGGCAAATCGGGCATGCGCCCTGATTACGCTACTATTACCTATTGCAATATCATAAAAAAACTCTATCCCGAAGTGCCGTTGGTTATAGGAGGTATTGAAGCTTCGCTGCGTCGGTACACGCACTACGATTACTGGTCGGACAAGCTGATGCCAAATATTCTGGTGGATTCCAAAGCCGATCTGTTGGTGTACGGAATGGGGGAAAAGCCCATTATAGAACTGATAAAACAGTTGCGCGAAGGTAAGACCTTCAAGGAAATGAACAGTATTCCGCAGACTTCTTTTTTATCGAAAGAAATTCCGGAACATCCTAAATGGAAAGACCTGGAACTGGTATCGCACGAGGTTTGCCTGACAGATAAAAAGCTGTATGCTTCTAACTTCAAGCATATCGAGAAAGAATCGAATAAGTTTGATGCCAACCGGCTGCTGCAAAAAACCGGCAACCGTTGGGTGGTTGTGAATCCACCCTACGAACCGCTTAAGGAAGCTGAGTTGGACGCTTCGTACGATTTACCTTACACGCGTGTTCCGCACCCTAAGTACAAAGGCAAAACCATTCCGGCTTACGAAATGATTAAGTTTTCGGTGAATCTGCATCGGGGTTGCTTTGGTGGCTGCTCGTTCTGTACCATTTCGGCGCATCAGGGCAAGCACATAGTGTCGCGCTCCAAGGAATCGATACTCAACGAGGTGAAGCAAATCACCGAAATGCCCGATTTTAAAGGCTACTTAAGCGATTTAGGCGGGCCTTCGGCCAATATGTACAAGATGAAAGGGAAAAACATGTACATCTGTCGCCAGTGCCAGAAACCATCCTGTATTTTTCCGAAGCCCTGCTTTAACCTCAATACCGATCACTCTGCATTACTGGATATTTACCGTTCGGTGGATCAGATTCCGGGCATCAAAAAATCCTTTGTGGGCAGTGGTGTGCGGTACGATATTTTGCTTACCGACCCTAAAAATGTGGAGGTAAACAAAAGTCACGAAGAATATATCCGCGAACTGATTACAAATCACGTCTCCGGCAGGTTGAAAATTGCACCTGAACATACTTCGGACGAAGTGTTGAACATGATGCGTAAACCTAGTTTTGCCTATTTTGGAGAGTTTAAGAAGAAATTTGAGCGGATAAATCGCGAAGCAGGACTCAACCAACAGCTGATTCCGTACTTTATTTCCAGTCATCCGGGCTGCCACACCGAAGATATGGCCGAACTGGCTGCCCTGACTAAAGATTTTGATTTTAAACTGGAGCAAGTGCAGGATTTTACTCCTACACCAATGACGTTGGCCACAGAAATTTATTATTCGGGCTATCATCCGTACACGTTGGAACCAATATTTACCGCCAAAAGCAAGGATGAAAAGTTGGAGCAACGCAAGTTTTTCTTTTGGTATAAGAGCGAGTATAAAAATGCGATTATCCGTGATTTGAACCGCATGAAGCGTCCGGATATATTGAAAAAGTTGTTTGATAGATAATTGTCTGAAGGCTTTTAATCAGTACTTAAAAAAAACAGGCTGAACTTTGAGAATAAAGTTCAGCCTGTTTTTTTTCAAAAAATGAATTTCACCTAACTGCTTATCACCATTTCTCTTTTGATAAATCAGGCCAGATATAGTGATTATAGAGTTGTTTTATACCGGCCATTTGCTCTGCCGAAAGATTTTGCAAATCCGAAGCCTGTATGTTTGAAAGAATTTGATCGGGACTGGAAGCTCCCGGAATAATACAGCTCACTTCCGGAAACATAAGAATCCATTTAAGTGCTATAGCAGCTAAATTAGTATCTGCCGGGAAAAGTTTTTTAATCTCTTCCACCGCGTTCAACCCTTTCTGAAAATCAATTCCCGAGAATGTTTCACCCTTATCAAAAGCTTCTCCCTGTCTATTGAATGTGCGGTGGTCGCCCGGACTAAAAGTGGTTGCAGTAGAAAATTTACCTGTTAATAAACCACTTGCTAACGGAACCCGTGCTATAATTCCAACGTTTTTTTGTGCAGCCGCCTTAAAAAATTCTTCCGCCGGACGTTGTCTGAACATATTGAAAATGATTTGAATGGTAGTTACGTTGTCGTATTCTATCGCCTTCATGGCTTCTTCTACTTTTTCTACACTTACACCCAGGTTAAGTATTTTACCTTCTTGTTTTAATGTATCAAAAAGTGCAAAAACTTCAGGACGATAAAAGGTTTCTGTAGGAGGACAATGCAATTGAATCAGATCTATAGTTTCCAGGTTCATGTTTTTCAGACTATCTTCCACAAATTTGCGAAGTACAGCCGGTTTGTATTCCGCATCAATATGAGGAGATAATTTACGACCACATTTGGTAGCTACAAACAATCGTTCAGAGCGGGAGTTAACAAGACGGCCAACAGCTTTTTCGCTTTCACCGTCGCCATATACATCCGCAGTGTCAATAAAATTTATACCGCTATCCACAGCAGCATTCAAAATTTTATCAGCATTGGAATGGTCAAATGCGTCGCCCCATTTTCCACCTACCTGCCATGTTCCTATACTAATTTCTGAAATTTCAAATCCGGTTTTTCCAAGAATACGTTTCTTCATTTTTTATTGTGTTATTACTTAACTAATTCATATATTTATATTTTCGTCCTAAAATTAGCTCAAATTTTTCAATTTCAATAAGTTTTTTCGCATAAATCTAATTGATTAGTAGGTAAAAATTATCAGTGGATTTATAGAAATAATGAATTTGAAAAACTGAGTACGATAGTATCTCCCAATAACCACTACCATTTCAAGGAGTTGTTTTCTTTTTTATTTCGAAATCTGTTTCATTGCTTCCGATACTTCCTGCACCGGACGTTGGCATGCTTTGTTTCGGCATACATAAATGGTAGTTTCACCCGTTACTAATTTTCCTTTATGCAATTCAGATTTTCCGTCCGTTTCGTCGCCGGAGAAAAATACATGTGGCAAATAATATCGATCAAATTCCTTTCGCTTTGCCAGGCAGTCACTTCCCACTATGGCTACTTCATAAGGTTCTACTGCAAACCAGGCCATCAGTGTGTCCCAATTGGCATAGTAAACACCTCCATTTCGGGCATTTTCTTTAATATTATTCAGCATCTTTCGGGCAATATCAATAAATTCTTCGCGATAAAAATAATGTCCGAGTATATATAAATTCTTGCCCATTTGGGAGTTGGAAGAAGGAATCACATTATCCGAAATCTCCATCTTACGTGCTATCAGGGACGGTTCTGTGTTGGAAGTATAATAAAACATGGCTTTGGTGGAATCGTAAAAATGAATCAGCGTGTATTCCGTAAGTTGCAGTGCTTCTTCCAGCCAGTTGTAATCGAATGTGGCTTGATAGAGCGATATAAATGCTTGTATGGTAAAAGCGTAATCGTCCAGAAATGCCGGAATGGAAGCTTTTCCATTCTTATAATTCCGAAACAGGCTATTATCTGCCATTTTCAGATTTGTCTTAATAAAGGAGGCATTTTTCAACGCTATTTCCAAATATTCAGGCTTATCAAAAACCCTGTATGCATCGGAATATCCTTTTAGCATAAGTGCATTCCACGAAGTGAGAATCTTATCATCGAGTGCCGGTCTGATTCGTTTGCTTCTTGCTTTCAGCAATGTTTGTTTTGCTTCCACAATCTTTTCCGACAACTCATTTTCGGACAGATTGTAGTTAGTTGCAATGTCTTTGTCATTTCTTGATTTTAATAAAATATTCTGCTTGTTTTCCCAATTTCCGGATTCTGTTACGTTGTAATAATCGATCATTAAATTGGCATTTTCGCCCAAAATAAGTTTCAATTCAGCCTTTGTCCAGACATAGAATTTTCCTTCCACACCTTCACTGTCGGCATCCAGCGAAGAAAAGAATCCACTTTCTAAAGATGTTAACTCTCTTTCAATAAATTCCAACGTTTCGGTAACTATGGTTTTATAATACGGGTTTTTGGTTTGTTGGTAAGCAGTAGCATACAAACTGACTAGTTGGGCATTGTCATAAAGCATTTTTTCGAAATGAGGTACTTTCCAGTGTTCATCGGTAGAATAGCGCGAAAAACCACCACCAATTTGGTCGTAGATTCCACCGTTTGCCATCTTGTCCAACGTAATTGTAACGGCATCGAGCGCTTTTTCTTGTCCGGTTAAAGCGTAGAAGTGCATCAAAAACTGAAAGCCTACCGGCATTGGGAATTTGGGAGCTCCTCCGTATCCACCAAATTTGTAATCAATTTGGCTTTGAAACTGATAATATACGTTCTCCAAATCGTTGAGTGAGAAGTCAGGTTTTTCATCATGTGTTTCCGAATAAATCATTTCATTATTTTGTACACCTTCGGTAAGGTAGCGTGCTTGTTCTTCGGCTTTATCGGGGTTTTGCTGAATAAAACCCGAGACTTGCGAAAGCATATCCAGCCACTGTGAAGCCGGAAAATAAGTGCCACCGTAAATCGGACGTCCATCGGGTAATGCAATGCAATTCAGTGGCCAACCGCCCCGTTGTGTGAGTAACTGTACCGCTGTCATGTAAATCTGATCGATGTCCGGTCGTTCTTCACGGTCTACTTTAATAGCCACGAAATGTTCATTCATGAAATTGGCCACTTCTTCATTTTCGAAACTTTCGTGCTCCATCACATGGCACCAGTGACAAGCTGCATAGCCAATGCTGATAATAATATTCTTATTTTCATTTTTTGCCTTTTCCAATGCTTCGTGACCCCACGGATACCAGTTTACAGGATTGTGAGCATGTTGAAGCAAATAAGGACTGCTTTCGTTAACGAGATGATTGGTGAATTTATGCTGCGTTGTATTCATTTTAGTTGTTTTTGATTTATTAAACGGATAAATGGAATAAAAGGTTTTTAATCAATTTGTTTTGACTATAAATAATCTATATTTCATTTTCAAGTGTTATAGTTCTGAAAATATAAGGGTGCATTTGAAATTTTATGGCATAATTTATGTTTTGATTTTAATAACAAGAATAATAATACAATAATTTAAAAGATCAAGTATGAAAAAAATGTTTCTTACACTTGCTTTAGTAGTGAGTATGGTTGGTGCATTAAGTGCGCAGAACGAAAAAAATGCAATCGGGTTGCGTTTTGGAAATGGTGGTGAAATTTCTTTTCAAACAGCACTTGGAAGTGCCAATAGACTGGAATTGGATTTAGGACTGAACAGCTGGAACAACAACAGCGGCTATTCCGGTTTCGGTTTAAGCGGAATTTACCAATGGGTTTGGAACCTTGACGGATTAGCTCCGGGCTTTAAATGGTATGCAGGTTTAGGTCCTCAGCTTGGTTCATGGAGTGGTAATGCCAATACCAATTATCAGGGTTTTGCACTTGGTCTTGCCGGACAGATTGGTCTCGAATACAATTTCAATATTCCATTGCAACTTTCATTAGATTACAGACCAAGTTGGTATATATTACCGGGTAGTTATGGTGGAGCTTATGATGGTATTGCCTTAGGAGTTCGCTACAAATTCTAAAAATTATAAGCATACTGCATTTAAAATAAATCCGGCTGAAATTCAAGATTGAATTTCAGCCGGATTTATTTTAATAACCAATATCTTAGAGGGTGTTATGTATCTGCAAATCTTTATATTGTCCACAATAATCCCAAATAGGTTGTTGTGAAACTATCGTTTATCAAACTATGTCCAACTGAAAAAATTATATGAAATTTTTCAGACGGATTGATTGAACCGCCAATATTAAACGCCGCTACAGATTTGGCGTCCACACTATTGGCAGTGTGGTAATAAAGCTCCCCACCAAGAGTAACAGCGGGTGTAAAGTCATACTGAACTTGCCAACCTGCAAAAAGCCAGTTTTTATTGCCAGTTCCCGGATTGATCCAATATCCGGTTCCACCATAACTTGTAAGCTTTCCCCATGATTTTTGCATCCATACCGGAATGAAAAACTGCATTTTCCCATTGCTAAATTCGCTATTTTGAATAGTTGGTATTTCTACGAGTGGAAAAGTGCCTATTTGTGGAACGTTTTCGGTTTCCTGTACAAAACGGTATTTAACTCCAAACTCAGTATAAGCATATCCAAAGTTGAATCCTTTTTGAGTGGAAAAGTCATAATTCATAGGAAGAAGCAAGTGAACCTGAACATTTGGAACCAAACCGTAATTCACTTCAAAGTGAGGGCTTGTACCGGTCCATGTGTTTGATTGAAATGTGTTTATGCTTGCGATGTAATACTCCCAATGTTTAAAATCAACGGGTTGCGGATCGTCGGTATTGAATGGCGGACCAGCAGTAATTTCTCCGGATAAGAAAACTATAAACAAGAATAAAAGAATGTATTTCAGTTTTATTTTCGCCATGTGTAAGATTTTGTTTCGAAAAAAATGTGTATTCTCGATGCTAAAATCTATAACAAAAAAGGATGCTTTGTGTTTTAATTTTCAGAGTAGTGGGAGAGAAGTTTCTAAAAATAAATAAAGCTACCCGATTAGATAGCTTTATTTGATGAAGTATTTTTGAAATAATCAATAACTCATTTCTACAATTTTGGCAGCATCAGCCGGAGCAAGTACATGATGCTCGCCTAAGCCTAACCAACCACGGTCAGTAAAGCGTTTTGATACAATTTCGGCAGTGCCCGAATAATCAGCAGTGTACTCGGAAAGCTTGGTTTTAATGCCCAACGAATGAAAGAATTCTTCCGTTTTGTCAATACCTGCTTTTGCTTTGTCTTCAATACTTCCCGAGTTTACGCCCCAAATACGTTCTGCATATTGTGCCAGTTTTTCTTTTTTACTTTCCAGATTATAACGGTAATGACTTGGGGAAATGATTGCTAGTGTACGTGCATGATCGATACCAAACAACGCCGTCAGCTCATGTCCCATCATATGCACAGCCCAATCCTGCGGAACTCCTTGTCCAATTAATCCATTCAAAGCCATGGTACAACTCCACATAAAGTTGGAAGCTGCCTGATAGTCGGAAGCATCTTTGAGTATTGCAGGAGCTACTTCAATCAGGGTTTGAAGAATACTTTCGGCAAACCGATCTTGTAACAACGAATCGCTCGGGTAAGTCATATATTGTTCCATAACATGGGTATATGCATCTGCGAGACCGTTTGCTATTTGTTTCTGAGGAATGGAACTGATTACTTGCGGATCGAGAATAGAGAACTGTGGATATAAGGCCGGACCGCCTGAAGCTAATTTTTCTTTTGTTTCCTTACGGGTAATCACATATCCCGAATTCATTTCAGAACCGGTAGCCGGTAGTGTCAGTACGGTTCCAAAAGGCATTCCTTTCAACGATGGTTTTCCGGAAGTTAGTAAATCCCAGGGTGATTCACCTTCGTATTCAGCTGCTGCCGACAAAAATTTAGTTCCATCAATTACAGAACCACCTCCAACTGCCAACAGAAATGTAATTTTCTGTGCTTTAATCACCTCTAAAGCTTCCATAAGTACAGCGTACTCAGGATTGGCTGGGATCCCTCCAAATTCGACTACTTCGAATGCTGAAAGTGCCTTCTTTACCTGATCGTAAATACCATTGCTTTTTATGCTTCCTCCTCCGTAAAGCATAAGTATCTTCGCATTGGCCGGAATTTCTTTTGCCAGATTGGCAATTTTATCTTTTCCGAAAATAATTTTTGTTGGGTTTTTAAACTCAAAATTGTTCATATAGTTCCTATTTATATAATGTTGTTTAATTCTAATATTACGTATTTTAATCTCTAATTTTATCCAACAATCTGTTCAATTCCAGAACCTCTTCATTTGTTAGATTTTTTAAAAGGGTATCTGCTTTAGTCTCACAATCATCCGTACCCGATAGAAGTGCTAGTCCTTTTTCAGTGATTACCACATCTTTTTGTCGGCGGTCTGTCGCATTTTCTTTTCTGTCAATAAGCTCTTTTTCATAGAGTTTATCAACAATCCGGCTTACATCGGAACTTTTATCAAGCATTCGTTCTTTCAAGAAACCAATTGAAGACGGACCATCGGAACGAAAACCTTTCAATACTTTAAGAATATTGTACTGAGGTTCTGTCAATCCATGTATTTTTAGAGATTGCAAAAAGTCATAACTCAATTGCTTCACCGTAAAGTTTAAATTGATTAATCCTTTGTGGTAGTCGTTTCGAAAATGTCCTTTTATTTCATCTTCAATTTTCATAAATCTTATAATTCTAACAGTTCAGGATTCCGTAAAATTCCGGTAATCCAAACCAAAATAAGTACAACTGATGGCATTATAATGCTTATTCCGCTAGTCATATGGATAATAATTGCACCACCCATATAGGCACTTAGTAGAAGTATTCCAATTTTATTCGTTTTAGGAAATAAAAACAAAAGAGCTGATGTAATTTCACCAATGGCAATAATTACCCGCCAGTCACCTAATTTCATTTGCTCCATTTGTTCCGGATGTAAGAATTTGCTGCTTGCACTAAATAAATACAATGCTGTTAATAAACCAGCGATGATCCATGCAATAATTTTATTTGTTTTAGTAATTTCTGTCTTCATGTTTGTTTGTAGAGTTTTAAATTTATTTTTTAGCTACGATTCTGATTACTGCAGCTTTTCCAATGTGAAGATTACCTTCATTTAGTTCAATTTCCGATTCGGATATATTTATTTCATTAAGCGATTTAAAATCAGAATTTAATTCCTCAATCGAGAATAACATGTCCAGATTTCGTGGACCGCCCGAATTATTTGAAAGTTGTTTTTTTGAAAATCCCTCAAGAATTAATGTTCCGCCGGGTTTCAAAAAACGCAATAACTTTCGATGGTTTTCATGTCTGTTTTCTGTATGTACATAAACTAAAACAATTGCATCAAAGCTATTTTCTTCAAATTCAATATTTTCAATCGAAGATATATGATATTCCAGCTTGACTTCTTTTTCAGTAGCTAGTCTTTCAGCTTTCTTTTTTGCTTCCTGGCTACTGTCGAAAGCTGTAACTTCCCATCCATTTAGTGCTGCATAAACAGCATTTCTGCCTTCACCTTCCGCCGGGAAAAGAATTTTACCTGGATGAAGTTTTGAAAGTTGTTCTTTATAGAATTCATTTGGTTCTATACCATACACATACGTATCCTGTGCATAGCGTTGATTCCATATTTCTGTCATTTTATCTCACTTATTTTTCGTTCTAACTCATCCAATCTATCGTTTGCAGCATGTACCATCATGGTGATTCGTACGAAAGGTGCGCCAATTAAAAACAAAGCTAAAGAAGTGATTAAACCCAACCATTCAAAATTTATTAAATTGGCAATGATGCCTGTTAAGCCCAATAATGTGGCAATAATTCCACCTGGAACGCCCAGTGGGCATCTCAATTTTTTCTTTTCTTCCATTTTTAGTACATTTTTAGTTTGCTGATTAATTCTTGTTTTGTGGGAACTTCTTTAAATACAATTTCATTATTTATTAATAGAGTAGGTACAGTATGTATGCCTGCTCTCATTGTTCTTATCATTCCTATGGGTGAATTAGCCAATGATTTTTTAAACTTAAATTTATCGTCGAATTCAGGCAATACTTCATCAAGCATTCGTTTTAAAATTTTGCAATTAGGACATGTTAGTGTGTAAAACATCTCAATTTTAATTGGGTATTTACTATTCATATTTTTTTAATCTTTGAAATTGTATGATTCAAGAGGCAGGCAATAAATATCTGTAATAACTTTATGTGTTACAACATCTATTTTGAAGAATTGTTCAACGCTTTAAAATTGAAACAAAATTTTGTCAGGTTGTTACTCCTAATCAAATGGATAAATTTAAATACAAAGGCACTTTAAACTAGTCGTTTAAAGTGCCTTATGAAGTAAGTCTTGAAGTAAATATGTGTTTAATAAGATTCTATCATTTTAACTCTTTCCAATCTTTCATGGCATTTTTATAATCACTGCTGTAGCCAGTGTGAGCAGTAAAAATATATTCAACATCAGGGAGATTCGCAATTTTTGTAAGAGATTGAATAGCCGATTTCATATCCATGCTGAAGAATTTATTGGGTTTATCAATTTTCCCATCTTTTAAACCAAATGCGTCACCCACAAACAGATACTTGCCGTTAATTATATAACTCATCGAGCCTGGCGTATGTCCTGGCGTTTCAATTGTTTTAATTGAGATATTACCCAACTTAAGTTTTTGCTGATCATTTAATAAAATGTAGCTTTTGGTGGCTATTTTATTGTGAAAGAACATCATTTTTGCCGTTTTTCCATTTATCATTTGCTCTTCCTGACGCGACAGTAAAACACTGGCGTTTTTAAACAACGGAATTGCAGCTGTATGATCACCGTCACCATGAGTTAGAAATACAGCAATAACCTTCGCGGAATCGATGTTGAGTTTTGCAAGTTCCCGTCTGATAACTTGTATGTCTGCTCCTGCATCCACAGCCACATAGCTGTCACCGTCTTTGATTATAAACATGTTGACATACGAATCTTTAATGGCAAAAATGTTATGAACCACTTCTTTGGTTTCTGTAACATGCATTTTATTTATTTCCGATTTCATTTTAAAATAGAAACCACCCATAATCAGTGCTACAATGACTAGAAATGAGGCTATTACAATTAAAATCCATTTAAATGTTTTTTTCATGATCTCAAATTTTTAATTTTATGTAATTAAATTATTAGCAATTAAGAAGAGGATAGTGAGAATATTTAAAATATATATGGTATAAACATTTTAGTTCTTTTCATGTAGTCAGAATATTTATTACCAAAATAGTTGATGCATTCTTTTTCATCCAGTTTAGAGGTAAAGTAAAGAAATACAGTTGAAATCAGGCCAATTGTCAATGAAATAACAGTTGGATTTTTGAGATAAATTCCCCATGTCAATAAAATCAAAGAGGAGTAGAGCGGATGCCTGATATGTTTAAAAACTCCGGTGTCAATTAATTCAGTAGTTTTTTCAAAGTCGAATAAGTTTTTCTCGTCTCTGATATTATGAGGTTTACCTTTCAGTTTTATCAGAATTATACCTGCAATAACCAGATAAGCAGCATAAAAAAGCAGTATCCACGAAATAATTTGATTTACAGCAAAAGGATTCACAAACCAAAATCGATAGTTGGACGCAAATAACCAGGCTATGCATTCCCAACTAAAAAAACGGTAAAAACCATGTGTCTTGACATCAAATAATGTTCGCCACGAAGCAATAATTATCAGTAAGCTTAAGAATCCAAATATGATTAATTTTGCCATATTCTAATTTTGATTTAAGTAGGCTTATTCAGGAAAGTTGTCTTTTTTATCAACAATATATTCCGGTCTGTCTTTAATTTCATCAAAAAGGATTCCGATATATTGTCCCAGTACGCCAACGGTAAGTAGCTGAACTCCACCAAAAAATATGATTAAAATAATGAGCGAACTCCAACCGGAAAGTGCATGTGTGAATCCTATTATTTTCCCTACCAATGTGTAAATGGCATAAATTATTCCAATAAGTACAGTTATAAAACCTAATCCTGTAGCCAGTTTTAAAGGTTTTTTTGAAAAATAAAGCATTGCAGTAGAAGCAAACTGAATCATTTTACTCAATGGATACTTTGTTTCTCCTGCAAAACGAGCTTGTCGTTGGTATGTAAATGGAACTTGTTTAAAACCAATCCAGCTGATGATGCCACGAATGTATTTCCCCTTTTCACGGAATTTCTTGAACTCATCCATTACTTGTCTGTCAATCAGCCTGAAATCACCGGTATCAAGCGGAAAATCAACCTCTGATAAGTAATTCATGGAACGGTAAAACATATGAGCCGACAGCTTTTTAAAAAAACTCTCACCCTGACGTTTTTCGCGGACACAATACACCACATTTGCCTTTTCGCGTTTTTGTGTTTCTATCAGTTCAGGAATCAATTCCGGTGGATCTTGCAAATCAACATCGATAATAACAGCCAAATCGCTTGTGCAATAATGAATTCCGGCTGTTACGGCGGGTTGGTGGCCGAAGTTACGTGAGAAATGCAATACTTTCACTTGCTTATCATTAGCGGCGATGGCCGACAGCATTTCAGCTGTACGGTCCTGGCTTCCATCGTTTATAAATATTATCTCGGTTTGAATAGTTGTTATTCCATCAAGCACTTTTCTTAATCGGCTATATGATTCAGTGATAACCGCTTCTTCGTTATAACAAGGAACAATGACGCTGAGAGTTTCCATTTATTTTAAAATTTTGGTGCTAAATGTTAGCTTTTTGTTGAAAAAATATTGAATAAGAGCGACAACAAATATAGATATTAACTTTGAAATCATGGAGTCCAATTTGAATACATTGATAAATAAAGCCAGAAGTCCGGTGCTGATAACCATGCCCACAAGGGCAATCAGATAAAACGAAATAAACCGTTTCAACTTTTTATCTGTAACTTTGAATGTGAAGTAGCTGTTTAATATGAAGTTATGTATGACTGCTAAACTTGAGCTTGTAATGTTTGAAACCACATAGTTTATCCCGAGTTTTTTATTCATAATGTAAAATACACCCATATCCACTACGAGGCCAAGTACTCCGACCAGTCCATATTTTATAAATTTGGCTATATCGTGGTTCGAATACTTTTTTAAAAATGTTGAAATCATTAAGATAGACAGGTTTAAGAGTAAATTTTACTGAAATCAAAAGATCAAAGATAAATAAAAATTATTTCTTTCCACTTCTCAGCCAGGCCATGAACATTTTCACCTCAGTATAATTCAAAAATGCGCTTAGCATCTCATAAATCGAACCGGTTTCAGTGCCTTTACGTATAAGTTCAGCCGCTTTTTCGCGTTTCTCCGGAGCTATAAAGATGTTAATATCCAGTTCGCCACTTATTACATAACGTTCCAAATGAGTGACAATGGTAGTCATATTCAAATTACGTGTAAATGCAATTTCATCTATAGTTTTGCCGGACTGATACATAGCCAGAGAAATACGCATGGTTTCACCAACCGGTTTTTTCTCTTTTTTCTCTTTCGGCTTCGCTTTTTCGTCCATCAGCGAATGCAGTTTATTTTCTTTGCAATAGGAGAGGATGATATCTAAAAACGCCTTGCCATATTTCTCAACTTTAGCAGGTCCAAACCCACTTATCTGAAGCAAATCTTTCTCGTTTTGAGGCAAATAGTCTGACATTTCGTTTAGTGTCTGACTTCCGGCAACTAAGTAAATTGGCAAGTCTTTAGGTTCACAAAGTTGATTGCGAAGATGCATTAACCGACGATATAATTCCGGTTGTCGCGTAGTGAGTTTTTTGTTTGAACTTGTTTTAGCATAAGCATTTACACTGAAATCGGGCACAGTAAAAGTATTCTTTAAAATAAAGTAATCTTCCACGGTGAATTTTAGCTTCAAACCTTTAAATAAGTAAATTTTTTGTGCCACATTGGAGAAAATCAACCGTATACCATCGTTGTAATCAGCGGCATGAGTACGACTATCGGTTACTGCCGGAGATTGGCGTAATGTTTCCAATAGGAGAGAAGCTTTTTCATTGAAAAAATCGCTTGCGGCAGTTAGTCTTTCCTGTAAAAATTCTTCCTGAACAGGCCGTTCTTCCAAAATACGCATTATTTGTCCCTGAAATTTCTCAGCAATATTCTGCAGATTCTGGGATTGCCGTAAAACATCGTTTAAAAACGGTAGCGTTTCTTCATTAAACGAACTTTCAACTTCACCAATTTCCTTTACCAAACGTATTGAATGACCCAGTAGATTTTTAAAATCATAAAGTTGATACAAGATGAAGTTACGATACAGATTCCGTGATTCATTAAGTTGTATTTCAAGCTCTTCTACAGGTAGTTTATTGCGCTCATGTTCTACGATTTGCCTGTCATTCTGGATAGTACTTGGATTAATCTTGCTGAGTAAAACCATTCCATCCAATGATCGGCAACGGCTCAAAGCCACATAAACTTGTCCGGCAGCAAAAGCCGCTCCGGCATCAATTACCGCTTTGTCAAAGGTCAATCCCTGACTTTTATGAATGGTGATGGCCCACGCCAGGCGCAACGGATATTGAATGAATTTGCCCAGTTCATCTTCTTCTATCTGTTTGGTAGTGGGATTAGTAGTATAACGGATATTTTCCCAAACGGCTTTACTGAGTTCAATGGTCTCAAGATCGTCGGGACATTTAATGGTGATAGTTTCTTCTTCAATACTTTCCACCATACCAATTTTTCCATTAAAGAATCGTCGGGGAGTTTCGGTATCGTTTTTAAGGAACATCACTTTAGCACCAATTTTCAGCTCAAGTGTTTTTTCGGTTGGATAACTCTTTTCAGGATATTCACCCTGAATCTCAGCATCAAAACTATATGTTTTTCCTTTTATTTTGACAATTTCTTCTGCGTTTATCTGATCAGCCTTATAGTTGTGTGTGGTAAGTGTGATGTAAGTATCGTCAGCAGGAGGTACGAAAAGTGGATTATACCTGCTTTGCAGTAATTTCAAGCCGGAATCGGACAGGCAATTGTTACGTACTTCGTTCAATACCCGAATGAAATCACCATTTGTCTGACGAAAAATCTTATCCAGTTCAATATAAACCGGCTGCTGTTGCTGAATGGCATGGCTGTGAAAGAAATACGGACTGGAATAATACTGACTAAGCATACGCCATTCATCATCACTTGCCACCGGCGATAGTTGAAACATATCACCAATAAAAATGACCTGAACACCTCCAAAAGCTTCGTTATTTCGATAACGCACATGGCGCAGAATGGTATCCACGGAATCGAGCACATCGGCCCGCACCATGCTTATTTCATCAATTACTAACAACTCCAGTTCTTGTAATACTTTTCGGCGGTTACTTTGCATTTTCATTTTCTCTATCAGGTTTTTACGTCCTTCTACGGTTGGTAGAAACGGTGTAAACGGTAACTGAAAAAATGAATGCATGGTTGTTCCTCCTGCATTGATAGCTGCTACACCTGTAGGTGCCACAACAGCTATTTGTTTTTTTGTTTCTTTTTTGAGATTATGCAGGAAAGTTGTTTTTCCTGTACCGGCTTTCCCTGTAAGGAAAATAGACCTATTTGTAAACAGAGCAAAATCGTGAGCAAGTTGATAATAAGGCGAAGTATTTTCCATGGATAGCTTGTATTGGTTTATTTGCTTTTGCAAAAATAGCTAAAACAAATAAGAATTGATTGCTTTTAAATGGGCAAATTCTTATTCAATTCTTTCCAAACTTCAGTCACCTTCTCTTCACCCTCATAATAATCCACGGCGCTGGTTTTATAAAACAATTCATAAGGTGGAATGATATTCACTTTGCCGGTATCAGGATATTCGCACACATCTACACCTAAAAATGTTCTGATATCCAAATAGGTACAAGTCTCTGCAGTATGATTATGAAATTGATGCGCACCGCTTTTACCCATTTCAAAGAAAACCATATCGCCTGTATTCATTACTTCAAAACCTTCTTCGGTTCTCAGGGTCAGACTACCGGAAGTAATCATAATCAATTCCTCGGCATGCCTGTGAAAATGGTAGGGAAACGAGTATTCATCAGGGTTTAACTGTCGCATATCGAACATCAGATTTTTTGAATCCACTAATTTCGATAGGCGGGGAGTGGCTGTAAATAGCCTGAAATGTTCAATCGTAATTGGATCTTGTTCGTATTCAATATCTTGTTTTCGGAATAATGTAGCCATAATTACCTGATTTATTGATTAGTAATTAATTTTTTGATAATTAACCATATAAACAGTTTTGCAATTCATTTTTTTTGACAATTTTCTCGTTACGTTGATTTGCTTATAATCTCATTTCACATATTTGTAAAAAAATCAAATATAATGTAGTAATATAATGTGAATAATTTTAAAAATTAAAAGATTTTTTTTGTTTCACAGTTATTTTTTTACTTTTGTAGATATAAGTACTACACCATTGGCTCCCCGCGAACCATAACTAGTTAATGTGGCAGCGTCTTTTAATACCTCAATTGATTCAATCGAATTTCTGTCTAGATCGTTAAGTGAACCATAAAAAGGAGACCCATTCAGAACAATAAGTGCATAATTATCTCCATTTAAGCTCCTTATTCCTCGTATTTGAAGCTTAATTTCAGATCCTTCATAAATGACTTTTACATTGGGAACTGTTTGTAAAAGTTGCGTAATGTCAATTTCTTTATTTTGATGAATTAATTTTTGATCTACTAATGAAGATGATTGAGTTGTTTTAGATTGCTTTACTATCCCAAAACCTGTATTTACTTCAGGGTCATTGGATCCATTCAAATCAAGATTTAATGAAACATTAATAATTGATTTTCCTTTCACAGCTATTTTCCTGGTTTCATAACCTCTGCGAGAAAATACAAGTTTTCCATTTCCAGGCACAGTAATTTGGTAATCTCCTATAGAATCACTAAAAACTTGTATCGTAGTTCCTTGTAATTTTACACTTACATTATTCACTGGCTTATCGAAGATATTTTTCAAATGGCCATGAACATTAATATCCTGACTAAATGCATAATTAATAAAGATAAACAGGAATAACAATGTCGTTCCAAAAGCTTTGAATTGTTTTGTGTGCTTCATGATATGTTTTATTTGATAAATTATGGTTATTCAAATACATTTTAATGTTTACTAAAATTGCTACTGCAAAACTAATTAGTTTAAGTTCTTGATTTTTCTGTTTAAAAATAACTATTCTGTGGTAAGCAAATAAGCGTAAACGATAATTGCTTTTGTAACAAATTCTCTGAAACGGATAAATATTTATGTTTAAGTCACTTCTTGGCGCCACGAGAATTCCCCCACATGTTGTCAAGGATAAACTCTGGATGTGCAAGAAGCTGATATGCTGTTTTATCAATTGATACAGAGGTCATGTTATTATCCAGAACCAGTCGTGATGGATTCTCAGAAGTATATTCAGGCCATTTTATTACCGGAGTATTTGGGTTTCCTGTTTTGGTAAAAGCCACAAGAGCGTCCGACATTTCATTAGAAAGTTCTCTGTCAGCAGCCGTTTTGCCCGAAAGAGTAACATTTCCTATCCAATATTCAATATCAGCACCATGTCCGGCACGTTCGCCGTGCGAAAAAAGTGAAAGATATACCGGAGATTTGCTTGCCGATTGAGTTTCTGCCCAGGTAATCATTTGTTTTACCACTCCAGAAGCATAGCCAATGGCTGTAATTGCTTTGTGCACATCTTCTTCGTTTGTGACGGGTAAAATCTTCATAATATCATCTGCATATTCACTATCCAGATTCCGTATTTTTGCTTTAAATTCATCTACCGTCTTAATGTTGCGAAAACCTCCGCCTGATTCGTCGCGGCAAGTGCACAATAGAGCCGGCACACGGTTTTGTTTTTTACTGGCAAATATCTCCAATGGAGAAATTGTCCACACATAGCCATCTACTGCACCGGGTTCTCCAACTTCTTTATTACCGGCATTTAAAAGATTTCCTATAGGCAAAGCTCGCATTTCGGCAACCGACTTACATTTCAATTTTTCCTGAAAAGTGATACCTGCCTGTTCTATTTCCTTTTGTGTTCTGGGTTTCCACGGGCCACCGGCAAATACAGCACCGCTGAGACCTACTACCTTATGAATCAATCCACGTGCAAGCGGACTAGCCTGTAAATAACAGACATCGATGGATCCACTTGATTGACCCATAAGGGTAACATTATTAGGATCACCACCAAATTTCTGAATATTTTTATGAACCCATTGCAGAGCAGTTATTTGGTCGAGGTGTGCATAATTACCTGAGGCTTTGTGCGGCGATTCAGCCGTTAGCTGCGGAAGAGCCAAATTGCCAAATAGTCCCAAACGATAATTAAAATTTACGAAAACAACTCCTTTGCGAGCAAGTACTTCGCCTGAAGGTGATGCCCAGCCTCCCTGAAATGCGCCTCCGTGTATATAAACCACCACAGGCATTTTCTTCGAAGCTGGATTTGCTGAAGCCCACACGTTTAAGTAGAGACAATCTTCGCTAGAATTATTCCCTTTTTGCGCGCAAGGTGCGCAATAAGTATCTGTAGTGCGGATACCCGTCCACGGTTTAACCGGTTGAGGTTCGCGCCAACGGAATTCTCCAACAGGCGGTGCAGCGTAGGGTATGGCTAAATAGGCTTTCACTCCATTGGGCAATAACTTTCCGACAATTAGTCCGCTTTCAATTTTTACGGGATCGCTTGGAATATTTGTTTCGGCTGTTTGAGCTTTACTGCTTCTAACTAAGAAAAAGCACAGGAATATCAGGAAAAGAACCGAATCTCTAAAAGTTGTAGTCATGGCGTTATTGTTTAGTTAGAAGCAGAAGTCCATTTAGCGTAAAGGGTGGTGTTCTGCTTAATTTTTTCGGTTGAAAAATTGAATTTAGTACTGCAAGCAGGTTCTTTATACCAACCGGAGAATGTAAATCCTATTCTCGTGGGATTTTCCGGCGCAGCAATAGAAGAGTTGACTTTGGTCATTATTGTTGCAGTGCTAATATTCCCTCCCTGAAAATCGAGCGATACATATTTTGTGCTAGCATCGCGGAAAAGATAAGGTGCAAAAGCTTTTAAGTCGGCTTTCCATGCCATCCACGAATGACCACCCGGGTGTTCCCAGTAATGTACTGTCAGTCCATTCTCTTTGAGTAATTTGAGAGTTATCTGCCCGTTCGCATAAGCCATATCTTGTGAAGTTCCTTCGCTAAAATAAAGGTAGCGCGTGCTTTTTTCAATATTCTTGCCATTGATAGCTAAAAAATCCTTTGCTTTCGAATAGGCAGCCTGATCGGTAGCAAACCACCCAGAACTCAAAATTGCCACATACCCGAACATTTCATAATGATAGAGTCCTGCATCTAACGCTTGCAATCCTCCCCAAGAAAGACCACCAACTCCGCGATGATCTTTATCCTTTTTTACTCTGTAGTTCTTTTCGATAAATGGAATAATATCGGTCAAAAGTTCTTTGGTAAAGACATCGGCAGCTATATTCTTACAATCTGGCATGACCACAATCATAGGAACAGCTTTACCCGACGAAATATAACTATCAAGCGTAGATTTTGTTTCGCCCAAATTTATCCAATGCGTATAGTTCTCGCCTCCACCATGATAGAGGTAAAAAACCGGATAAGAATTGTTTGTATCTGTTGCCTCATCGTATCCGGCAGGCAAGTAAATATTCATCTTGCAGGAAGTATTTTGAGCGGTCGATTGATAAGTTATAGTCTTTACCGTTCCTTCTGAAGCTGACACAGAATAACTTATTAACCCGAATGCAAAAAGAACAATCAAGGTTCTAATATAAGTTGAGAGAATTGTTTTGGAAATGGGAATATTTTTCATTCTTATTTTATTAGATAATTTTAGGAATAATGGTATTGATACCCAAAGTTTTTATGGGCTTTTTTTAAGTAGTTTTGCGATAATTTCTTTTCCAAAAGCCATACAATCTGCTCTTCTTAAATTATCATATTCATGTATTTTCATTTGTATCATTATATCGCGAGATTCTTTATCCATTAATCCTAGGGTAATTCTTCCTAAAAATACTTTTGAAGGAACATTAATATCTCCACATAGTTTTGCCAGATGGTTATCAATCAATACGGTTTTTTGTTTTATGGAAACAGGTTTCATCATATTTCCACAGACAGCATATGCCCTCTGATTCTGTTTTTTATCAAATTCTGGTTTTGCTTAATATAATCCTGCAATTGTTCTGGTATTTGTCCGCTACGAATTGAACCGCCTATAATAATTTGGTCATAGGTTGACAAATCAGGATTTTCACGAACATCAAAAACATTGGCTATTCCATCCATTCCTTCAGATATCCATAATCCGGCATCTCGAGAGGAGCCGCACTATGTTCCATAAATTATAGCCCATTTTTTATCCGATTTATTGGGATAGTACGTTAATCCCCATAATTTTTTAGGAATGAACAATGCAACAGTACTTATCATGCCTATTTTTAAAAAAATTCTTTTCTTCATCTTCAAAATCTTGTTATATTTTCCATTAAAACTTCTTTCCTACTTTGATTATAAGTGGATCTTTCAATATAATGGCACTTTCGGGACACATTTCCTGGCAGCAATAACATTTAATGCAAATACTGTAATCGTATACCGGAACTTTGGTTTTGTTACCATTTGGCCAGTTGACTGCTTTCCCTTCTACCGGGCAGCTTTGTACGCATGTTCCACATTGTGTACATTTTTCTTCAAGAATATAAGGTTTCGCAACTAAGCGGTTATTTAAAAATTGAATCATCTTGCCTTTCTTAGTGGATTTTACAGGTGTCCGTTCCGCATTGAAGTCTATGCAAATGAATTCTTTAAGCATATCGCCTACAATTTCAATATCTTCTTCTTTGTATTTTCCTGCACCCGTTTCAGCACCTACCAGTGTAGTAGGAACGAAAAGAGGATTCAGGTTTATCATGCGGCTGGCAGTAGCATCAAGTGCTATGGGATCGGTGGAGAATAGCAGCACATTCATTTGTCGGGGAGTGCCACCACGTGGTCCGTTGCCTTCCATAGCCATTATTCCATCCATAATGTAAAGTCTTGGTTTCACATAGCTGTTTAAGTCCACCAGCATTTTAGCAAAGTCAGTAGCATCGGGCAATTTAACATGAAATTCGCCTTTACGCATACCTACTACACATCCGAACTGATTTTTTACAGCACCTGTAAAGCGTTCAAGTCCATGGGTTTTCATCTTTGGCAGACTGATAAGTCCTTCTGTTTCCAACACACCGTTGGCAATATAGAACTTTTTGTTTTGATTGCCTTCTTCATAAAATACTTCCTGTCCTTCTTTGAAATCAGCAAGTTCTATTTTTAGCTTTTCAGCTACATCGGCAATGCCCGCTTTTTTTGCAGCAGCATGACTTGCCCCAAATCCGGGTGAATCGCCGTAGCTCAGAACAGCAGCTTCAGCTGCAAACAGTTCAGCCACTGCCTGAAATACAGTAGGGTGGGTGGTAACACATTTTTCAGGTACTTCGCCTACCAATAGGTTTACTTTCAATAGAATCTTTTCACCGGATTTTACAAAGTTTCCGGCACCACCTATAAGTTCTAATCCTCTGGATACAGACTGTTTGACTTCGTTTATTTCATACGAATTGCACCTGACAATCGCTACTTTACTTTTCATGATAAGCTGATTTAATAATAACTTGTTTTCGGACTTCAAATGTAACCAGATTAATTTAAAATAACAAATTCAGTTGATTTATATTGTTATGTTGAAATGCTTGTCCTCCTACAAAGTGATTTATGAGCATAACCCGTTTACATATTCTTAATTTCAAAGTTTTTCTCAGGAATACATATTTACTTCGTCAACCCTTTCCCAGGTGATTTTTTTATAAACAAAAATCCGGTTTACATAATAAATTAAAATAAGATAAAACGGAATCAGTAGTAGACTGGCAAAACTAAACCAACGGAGTAAAAGGAAATGTATAAATCCCAATGCAGCTGCGGAAAACATTAATCCCATCATTTTGGCAAAGACCACTCCACCCTGTGAAGCCGATTTAGCTTGTGCAAAAGGAAATCCCGGACTCTGAAGATAATAAAACAATATGGTGATTAAATAAATGGCAAGAAAAGCAATAATTACATCGGGTATAACTTTGTATCCCCACAAGGAGCAAATGCCGACAGACAATACCAAATAGAAAGGTACAAAGAAACGTGCTAACGCAGCTTTGACAAATCCTTTGAAATAATCGGCAGGCGAGGAGAGTGGCACAGTTTTGAAAATCCAGGTTGCATGTTCATTATTTCCGTTAAGCAATGCTGCGGGAAGCGACAACCCAATAAACATAAACCCATAGAGTATGAGTAAATACCGCGAGCTGTGTACAAGTTCGTCTAAATTAAACGAATTATTCCGAAAGAACTGAACACCAATCATGATAACAATGAATCCCAACGAAGGAAGAAACGATTGCATAAATAACCGTTCGCGACCGGTCATTGTCCAAATCAGTTTAAATGGCGCCTGTTCTCCTTTTCGATGTACAAAAATGGCAAGCATCATTTGGTACCAAAGACTTTTGCGGGCGGTTTCGGTTTTTACTATACTAACTCTGTCACCCTGTTCCAAATCCATTAGTTTACGGTTAAACACAGGTGTAAGATATTTGCCTGTGAAATAGATGCCTATTATCGGAATTATCAAAGCCTCGGCAATAAAAATTAGATGACTGGAATCAAACGCGAAGGATGTAAACGCTTCCACCAATCCTGAAAAAAATGCCGGTGGAACCAGGTAAGTGTACCAGTGAACCGGTAACACCATATCACGGATATGTGTTTTGTCAATCATATTCGCGCTTAGCTGATAAGCCAGCATAAACAGAATGGCAATTACTATCTGGAAGTACATAAGTATATTCTTCAGTTTCTCACCACTAGCCAGGCGCATGATAACCAGATAAAGCATATTGGCTAAAAAGAGTGTAAAGAGTACATTCAGCATTATAGTAAAGCTAAATACCAATGCCGATAAAACACCAAATTTGAAACCACCTACAATGATAGATACAACCGAAAGATTAAAAGACATCAACGACAGGTATAGCAAAACATGCGCGATACGTGACAGGCTTATGGTATTGCCTTTGATAGGAAGCGGTTGTATTATCACATTTTCGGATGTATCAAACAGAATGGTGGTAAATTCGGATATAATCATCATGGCCATCATAGCCATCAAAAATGTATGAACAAAATAATAATACGTAAATGGAGATTTTATGATAATACAAAACATGGCAAAAAACACCCCAAACATCATCTGCCCAATAGATTGTTTTATTAAAGCATTCTCCGTTTCTTTTTTTGCATTATTGCCTATGCCCTTCGTTCGGCGGTTATCCATGGTCAGCTTAAGTTGCAGAATCATGATAAACTGATTATAATCGGCCCCCATTTTTTCAATAAACCAACGAAAAGGCTTAAAAAGAGAAAGTAAAAACTTAATCATAGGGTTTATTTTTCAAATGCGTTGATAAATGCTTCTGCTTTCTCTCCGTGATTGGTATTGCCTGTAAGGCGAGTGAACATTTTTTCCAGGTTTTCATCATTCGAAAGTTTGTTCAGATCATCAAACGATCCATCGGCTATTACTTTTCCCTGATCAATAAGGATAATACGGTCGGAAATCTTTTCCACTACATCCATTAAGTGTGAACTGTAGAAAACCGTTTTCCCTTCGCGGGCCAAATGGATAAGCATTTCTTTTACCATAATAACCGAATTGGCATCCAAGCCCGATAAGGGTTCGTCCATAAATATAAGATCGGGATTGTGCAACAAAGCGGAGCAAATCATTACTTTCTGACGCATACCTTTGGAGAAAGTGGCAATGCGTTGATTCAGATTTGCTTTCATCTCGAATATATTCATCAATGCTTCTGCTTTCGAACGGGTTATCTCATTTTCCAAACCACGCATTTCGCCTATAAACTCCATAAACTCCATGGGAGTAAGCGATTCGTACAATACTGCATTTTCGGGAATATATCCTACCTGTTTTTTTATTTCCAGTGTATTCGTACGCAGATCTTTTCCGAATATAGAAATTTCACCCTGATACTCATTAATTAAACCACAAAGAATCTTTACTGTAGTTGATTTACCGGCTCCATTAGGTCCTATATAACCTATGATTTGACCGGATGTAATTTCCAGATTAATGCCGTGAAGAACTTGTTTCTTTCCATAATTCTTTTCCAGATTCTGAATTTGTACGATAGTTTGATTGCTCATTTGTGTTTGGTTTATTCTGTTCTATAATTTTTAATCGATTAATTGTGTTATCTCATTTATGTCTTTCCTGAAATATTTATTTTTTCTTTGTAAAATGGCTCCCAGCAATTGTAGCTTATTGAGAAGCAAACCAGAACTAATAATTTGTCATATTTTTTTTGACTTCAAATATAATCAGATTAATCTAAAATAACAAATTTTGTTGATTACTACTTACATTATCACCACCTTCAGAAGTTGTATATGGGAGTAAAACATCCAAAACTATCATAATCTAATCATAATAATTTAAGAACAACTTTATGATTTCATGTTTCTTCCATGTTTAATTCTCTTTTGTCGTTGATTGTTGGTTCATAGCATTAAGTTTGAACTGAAATTTGGTTTAACTCCAAAACTTGGATTAAATAAGGATTTTGAAGTTAAGAATGATCATTATAGTCCGCTTTCTGAAGATGGTATTGTATGTTTATAATCGATATTAAAGTAATAATTCGCATCAAAACAATTACTTACAAAAATACCTTCGGCAAAGTTAACGAAGGCATTTTTGTAATCAGATTATTTATCTACCGGTTATCGGAGGCTTGTTATCAGAAGTTTTTGCTTTTAGTTCTTTTTTCTTTTCAGGATCCATCATATCCATTAGTTTCAAGCCTAATAGTCCGTCAATGGCTGTACCGCCGTTTCCGTTATTTCCACCAATAAGAATATCCGGAATCAGTTTCACATTACCTTTCGACAGTTCTTCGGTAATTTTGAATCGGGTAAAGTTTTCACCACCCAATGCTTTTACAGCGAGTTCGTAAGCTTCGGCGGTAGATTTACCAATGGCCAAAATTTTACCAGCCTCAGCAGCACCCGTCAACGTAATTTGTTCTGCCTGAGCTGAAGCTCTTACCTTAATGGCTTCCGATTCGGCTTCGGCACGCATCTTAGTAGCAGCAGCTTCGGCACTTACAGCCAGTTTTACACTTGTAGCGTCCCCTTCGGATTTTTTTACGGTTGCATTTGCAATGCGTTCAGCAATTTCCACACCTTGTTGAGCTTTTACAATTTCTTTCTGCATATCGGCAATGGCTGTTTCTTTTTCCATTCCCTGACGCGTTTCCTGCGCTTTTTTCTCGGTTTCGTAAGTCACTTTTTGTTCTTCGGCAATCTTACGGTCGGTCAGTGTCTTCATCAACGAATCCGGTGGAACAATATCACCAATAAGTGTATCAACTGCATTTACATTATATTCGTCAAGTACTTTCTTTATATGATCTTTTGCTGATTCCTGACGTTCTTTACGGGTGCTGAGGAAAGCAATTACGTCGCTGTCCTGAGCCGAGTTACGGAAATAGTTACCAATGGTTGGTTCCAATACTTGCGACACAAGGTTCACCATGTTTCCAAAGCGGGCAATGACTTTTGGAGCTTCGGTTGTTGGAACATGGATAATCTGTGCTACATCAAGGTTGAATGGAAAACCATCTTTTGAACGTACTGTGATAGTAGACAGGTTCTTATCCAGATTATGTGCTTCGCTGCGAGCTGTAGCCCAGTTTAGAACAAGGTTGGTTGTAGGTACCAATTCTACTTTCATTATATAGGTGTTGATTGGATATTTTCCAGGGCCTAGTGGTTCAATCCAAACACCTTTTTCGCCTTTGTTGACGATATTACCATGTTTGAAGTCAGAGCCAGTCAAATCATGACCTTCGGTTCCGGTAAATGAAATCACGACACCTACATATCCTATAGAGATTTCTGTCATAGGTATTTCTTCTACCTGAACTGCCCAAGGATTGAGATTGTACGACCCCGCCAGAATAACCTGAGGTTGCAAACCGCGGTTACCACCATTTTGTAGAAATAAATCAAAATCCTGAAAGTTATTATGTCCTTCAATCAATTTGCCGGCAATCTGTCCGGCTTCAATAGGCTGACCATCGAGTGTAGTGATAATACCAACTTTACTTTCCTGAATTCGCACCATGTCGGTTATTGAAACCTGAAATAGCATGGTGTTTATACGGTACGAACCGGTGGTGATATAAGCTCTCTGGCGACCGCGTTGTCCGCCGTTGTTCAAAAACTTTTCGGCATCCTGAAAATTGTCACAGTCAACACTTTGTCCAAGAATATTACCAGTAGGAATGGGAGCACCGTCCTTCGACATTACCAACCCTATTTTTCCCTCTGGAATAATCATAAACAACTCCATGGTGACATCGTATTGCCAAAACCACATTCCAAAATAAAGTCCCGGAGCCAGTGCTTTGGCTTGAAAACCTGCTTCACCTTTGGTGGCAATAATGCGTCCATCGGGTAGGGACTTGTCGGATCCGAATAAAACAAACTTTTTGGTAACCAAACCTATACGATCCTCAGGTACGATAACCATTCCAAAAAGAAAACGAAGAATGTACTTATAAAGTACCAGGCAAATGATTATTAGTGCTACCCACCAATAATCCAATAAGATTGCATTCATAATAAAATTTTTAAAATTAAATAAAGGGTTAATCACAATGTGTTGTTTGAGTTGTTAATTATCATTTTTTGTTTGAAAGAGATAATCTTTTTGATAATTTTAACGGCATCTAAATTAAAAAAATATATTGAGATTAAGTGAAAAATATCAAGAAAAATATCAACAGCTTTTAAATTTTGTTTAATTCATTTATTTATAATAAGTTATTGGGACAAAAGGAACTGATAACAGCCGGTTTAGATTTTATTTTACAGGAATATTCTCAAGAATAAGCGAAATTCTCAGGCCTATCAGACAAAAAAATGCTGAACACTGTTGATAAATGTTCAGCCGGGTAGGGGAAAATTAAAAATGAATTAAGTAGATTTCGTAAGATTGTCGGAAAAAACACAGATTTAGTATTTTATTTCAACGCATACTCGACTTTTCAACAAAGATTCCGCCGAACAGCCTCTGCCAATTGCACTAAGTTGAAAATAGATTATTATTTCTTTTTACGCTGAAATAAACGATTAAAAAATCCTTTTATTCCGGTTTCTTTATAAGGTTCACAATTTAAATCAATAGAAACAGAATCGGGAATTGTAAAAGAAGTTAGGAATTTTCTTCTCCATGCAGAATTATTCTCGATAGCACGAAGCACATTGCCGGCTATGGGCAGTGCCAGTGAAGAGCCGGAACCGTTTCCACTGTAAAAATGGATTTCTGGTGAACTTGCTCCGACCCAGGTTCCCACTACCAAATTGGGCGTATAAGCAATAAACCATGCATTTGTATAGTTTTCAGCCGTACCGGTTTTACCTGCCAGATCGGCACGAATACCAAACTGGTTTCTGATTCGTGTTCCCGTTCCCTCGTTGATGGCTCTTTGTAAAATGGAAGTAATCATTTCAGTGGTCTCTTCATTGAAGACTTTTTCAGGTTGGGCATCCTTTCTTTCGTACAGAATTTTTCCATTGGCATCGGTTATTTTATTAATCATCACCGGTTCTCTCATTTCACCATGGTTGGCAAAAGCACCATATGCACGAACAACCTCATACAGAGATAAATCTAACGTTCCCAATGCAATAGATGGCGAATCATCATTTGTATTTGGAAAATGAAGCCTGTTACAGGTATTTATAAGATTTTCGCGCCCTACTTTGAAATACAAATCCAGGGTAGGCAGGTTCATTGAGTGGGCTAAAGCATACCAAAGAGCCACCGTGCTGTCTTTTGTAAATCTATGATCAAAATTCTCCGGTTCCCAGTTTTTGTATTCAGGATATACTTTTTGAATATTCTTAAGATACGTGCAAGGGGTAAAATTATTCTCCAGCGCTGTAGCATATAAAAACGGCTTAAAAGCAGAAGCTATCTGACGGTGTGACTGTATCATATCAAAAGGAAGTTTTCTGAAATCGTTGCCACCAATCCAGGTAATTACCGATCCGTCTTTGGGGTTGGTAATGAGCACCGATGCATTCAGCATTTTGTAGTAATACCACAAACTGTCTGTTTTAGTCATTTTTTTTGTTTCAATACCTGTCCAGTTAAACACTTCAATATCTTTCTTTATCGTGTTTTCATATCCTGGCAGTTTCGATTGTTTGCTATACCATTGTTTTTTAATATTATGATTTTGAAGCTCATTATCCAGCAATTTTTGCATACCGTACAAATGTTTATGTATTCCTTCGGTTGTTATTTGCTGAATCTGCATATTCAGTGTAGTATATATTTTGAGTCCATCTTTTTTCAGGTCATATTCCTTACCATCTTTCTGTTGAATATCATCCAGAATCTCCTGTGTTTGTTTCTTTACCTGGTATACAAAATAGCCTGCCGGAGCATCTGAATCCATGTTTTCATAGTTAAGGCTTAATGGTAATTTTCGCAAACTATCCAATTCAGCCTTTGTCAGATACTTTTGATTTTCCATCAACGTCAGCACTGTGTTTCTGCGGTCCAATGAATTTTGGGGATTAAGACGGGGATTAAAATAAGTGTTCGCTTTCAGCAATCCCACTAAAACAGCCGATTCTTCTACTTTCAGCTTGCGGGCAGGTTTATTGAAATATCGGTGTGAGGCAGCTTCCACACCGTAAACATCTTCACCAAAAGGTACGGAATTCAGGTAAAGCAATAATAGTTCTTCCTTATTGTACACTTGTTCCATACGAAAGGCAATAATTATTTCCTTTATCTTGTTAACAGGTAGACTTAAGATACCATAATTCGGGCGACCATATAAGTTTTTTACCAACTGTTGTGTCAGCGTACTTCCTCCACCACTTTTGCTTTCGCCCCAAAGGATACTTTTAAAGAAAACGCGAAAATAACTCAGAAGATCGTAACCGCTATGGGTAAAAAAACGTTTATCTTCAGTGGCAATTAAGGCTTTTTTAAGATGATCAGGAATTTCATCATTGGATATGTTGGTACGGTTCTCGGCAAAAAACTTCCCGATGATAACGCTGTCTGAAGAAATTACCAGAGAAGCTTCTTCATTTTTTATGGCAGTCAGTGCTTTCTTATTGGGTAATGGACCAAAAATACCTGCATACACTGTAAAAAATAACAACACGCATAAAAGTAGTATCGTAGATAAAAGAACTAGAAAGTATTTCAGGGATTTTTTTAATAACGATTTTCTCGGAAGCTCCATATTTCAAATTCTTTAAATGATATGTATTCACTGAAACAATGTTTTACTTCAATAGTTTCGCTTTGAAGTTGACCAGTACTTTAAAAAAAAGATTTAGCAAATGAATCCTTTACTTTTTTTCTGATTCATCAGTTTTATCAGTTTTATTCTGTTTCAGACAAAAGTACAAAAATAAATGCGGGAGAAATCAAACCCTGGTATATCTCTACTACTGCTGCCATTTTCAATCTTATAAAATATTTTTGTTCGTATCGCATGGGGCGCACCAGCTGGTGTATTTATATTTATCTACAAAGAGGTATGAAATTCTTTTTATCAATACTAATTATTATTATCCTTAAAAACAATAAAGGCTTCAATCTGTTTATAAACCGATAAAGGATTAATAATTTAAACTGCTGTTTTATGAAAAAAATTAATGGATTATTCGTAAATTTATTTTCTAACATAAATAAATCTGTAAATTTATACCGGTTCTATACCTGTATTTCATTCTTTTTGTTTTTATTCTATTTCAATATTAATGCCAGATCACAAACTACTAAATCGGAAAAAATGGATACTATTAAAGTAGGGAGCACGGTTCCTGAATTTAGGCTAAATGATCAGAACGGTAAGGAATTTGATATCAATTCGGTAAAAGGGAAACACAATCTGGTGATTTATTTCTATCCGAAAGATGAAACTCCCGGCTGTACTGCGGAAGCATGTTCTTTCCGCGATCAGTTTGATGTATTTAAAGGGGAAAATGCAGTGATTATTGGCATCAGTGGGCAGTCAGTAGCTAGTCATCTGGAATTTGCTAACAAATATCATTTGAATTTTACACTGCTGAGCGACGAAGGTAACAATGTTCGTAAATTATTCGGGGTTCCGACCACGTTGGGCATGCCCGGACGCGTAACCTATGTGGTCAATAAGGAAGGGAAAGTGGTGTTTATGTTTAATTCACTATTCAATGCCAAAAAGCATATTGAAGAAGCTATGAAGGCTCTGAAAGAAATAAAATGATAATGTGTTTTTACACAGTTAGTGTATAAATGTGATAAGTACTGCTTGTTGTTGTTTATCACGGGTTGCAGGTTTGTTGCGAGTGCGAGTGAATAAAGCGTGTGTTGTAGTATTTTTCTTTCAGGAAGCATCCACTTTATGTAGAAAGTGCTCCAAAATTGTATTTATGGAGCACTTTTCCTGTAAGTTGAGTCAGAATGAATCCTGAATTGGCATTTCTCATTTGTTCTGAGCGGAGACTTAATTCTATTTCAAATTTTTCCGGAAATCTATCATACCTTTAAACTGCCGATCAATGGTAGAAAGCGGTGTTACATGTATCGATTTTACTTTTGAGAGCGTAGAAGTTATTTTAAATGCTCCTGACGAAATATGACTAATAGCTTGTGCCAGACTTGCATCATTTACATTGCCCCAAGGAAGATTATACGAATCGTAAGCTAATATCCCGGGGTATGTGGCAGTTCCGGGAGTCATTCCTGAATAATAGCCTCCTTCGTTATTTGCATTTACCATCTCGAACGAAACAGCATACAAATCATATCCTTCTTTAGTAGTTGTTTGTGTATCAGTATAACCTATCGGTGTGGCCCAGAAACCACAAGGTTTACCGTAAGTTGTGGCACCAATTAAAAATAAATTTCCGGCATAATAGGGACGCAGGTTATTTATAAGTAGCTCGGCTGCAGATGCGGTACCACCACTCACAATAAAATACAGTTGTATAGGTTCGAAAGTATTTGTTTTTGTAAAATTAGTGGTGAAGTTTTCATTCTGACTGGCATAATATTTAGTTAAGGTCGGATTCATTTTATAGGTATACATCGTTTTTGCATTTGCCGACACTGGAGCTAACAGATTGCTGAATATCTCGCAGGTTTGTACAGATCCACCACCATTATAACGCAGGTCGACAATTAAATACTTAACTCCGGCGGCTTGAAAATTATCGATTGTATTCGTCAGCTCAGTTTGTGAAGTTGCTCCTAAGAACTGATTAAAAACCACATATCCCACTTTCTTGGTTCCTACTGTATATATACTATCGCATAACACACTATTAATAGAATAGGATGCTACGCTAAGCGAAGTAGTTAGTGTAGTTCCATCGGGCTTTTTAAACCCAAAAGAAGCACTTGTAGAAGAAAAAAGAGCATTTACCAGATTGGTGTAACCCGTAGAAGTAGCATCCAGGTAACCCTGACTGTCAACTCCGGGGTGTACAGCGGCACTGCCATTGATACTAACAATTTCGTACGACCGCGCCACACCCGCTGCGCCCGCCGGAGAGTTTTTGTAGACATAGGTCACAAAAAACGATACTTCCTGCAATGAGTTATATCCTGCAGTTACCATAAAACCATAATCGCCAGTGGCAGTTCCCTGAGTTATTTCGCCACTTAAATTACCTATCTTATCTAAAAAGCTATAATGATCAATGGCCAGCCCTGTTTCAGGGTTTATCTTTAAACCCGAAAGATACTCAAGTGATTTTTCTGGTGTACTATATTTTGTAGCATCTAAGGTCGCAGGTAACGCATCATCCCATAAATAAATAGCTTGCATGGCCGTGAATATCTCTGAAGTCCATTTTTGTTCTTGAGTTAAAACTGGCGATACTTCATCCTTTTTACAGGAATAAAATAGAAATAAAAAGAGGAAGGGGAACAAAATCCCGACTCTGAATTTGAAAACCTTACATTTCATAGTTCTATAATTATTATTTAATGATTTTATATAATAATAAGCCAGTGCAAATCCGGTTTATTGATATTGAATATAAATGTGTTGCGGCTTAAGTTTAAATATGACGGCCGGTGTCATCATTGTTTGAAGGGTTTTTTACATGGTGTTTTTATAGAATAACTGATAACCCTTTCCCATCAACAAAGTGAATGCGAGAGCAAAACCTGCTAAATGCCCGTCAGCCAGGCAATGAACCTGAAAGAGTACGTTAGACGGTCGTATTTTATACTATCAAGTATTTTCAACCTATTAATACGGTTTTTTGTTGGGACATTTTACGGTTTTAAATAAAATTCAGCACCAAAGATAGGAACTATTTTTCATATTAACAACGTGTCTTTTGATTAATTTATAAAAAATGTAACTAAGGGTAAGTATTGCTGTATGAATAGCTAATATCGCTACTATATATTATCGGTTTGAAGCAGCATTGCTCTGTTTTTAAAGTCCATGGGTGTTATGCGATGTAGCAAAAAGGTACTAGGATAGTGTAAAGTGGAACTTTGGAATTGGAACTACTCGGATAGATAAAATAGTAGGCCTTACAGATAGCATAATAGCTTCTGTTTTTATGACTTCAACTCCCTTTGAAACTCTTAGAGGGAACTTTTCAGTTCCTAGCAGTTAGCTTGAAGTTCCTGGCGGGTACTTTGTTGTTATAAGAAAGTACTTCGTAGTTCCTTGCGGGTACCTTCTAGTTATTAGAATATTATTTGTAGTATTTTGATAATCATATGATTATATATTAATGAGTAACTGAATAAAGGTCTGTAGCAACCAGTATGATACTTACGGACCCGTGGTGAAATTTATTTTATCAAAAGATGGACAGGGGTGTATAAATAAAATAGGATGTTCATTGCTGAACATCCTATTCTTGTTAACTAACTAAACAACGCAATCTAACCTTATTAAACTAATACCTCTAAATTTAATAATCAAATGTGCAATTCTGTCTATACAAATTCTATTCCAAAAATTAGTTTTCACGGTCATGTCCGTGATTTTCTTTTTGGTCATGTCCTCGTCCCCGGTTATCACCATCGGCTCTTCTTCCTCTATCATTGTCCCGGCGATAGTCTTCCCGGCGACCAATAGAATGTTGTTCCGCACCTCGGTAACCATGGGTATATTGCATTCTGTGTTCGCGGAAATGAGCATATGGTGCATTTCCACGATAGTTATTCAATACCACTTTGTATCCATTGTACAAATCATAGTCTCTGTAACGTTCTGGCAAGTATGCCCGGTGCACCCATCTGTTACCCGATTGATAAATAAACATTGCATGTGGTACATCGTAGTAAGCTTCTACATCGGGGAGATAATAATAACGGGCATTATCGTAACCTGCCGGTCCCCATGCCGGTGGTGTGCCAATGTTTAATCTGATAGACAGTTGAGCCTGTGTACTTCCCGCCAGCATCAGCATTAATCCGAATGCTATTAATTTAATCGTTTTCATTTAATTTTGTTTTAATGTGTTTCTATATTTCTGCAATGCAAAGATGGTGCCTTAATGCAATCAATATCTTACACAATTTCATTTAAATGTTACATAATTCCGATACTATTGCGGCCGGTTTAATGTTTTATGCACTGAATGAAGTATCTTTTTCGATTGGTAATCAATACAATTATAAGACGAATAAAGGCGCATGCCTGCAAATTAGATAATCTTGTATTTTTAAATGCAGTTGCAGTTTATTGGTTTTTATGCATATTATTTTTGATTAGTTGAGCAGCCAACATTGTCACTAAAATAATCCTGAGAGGATGCTAATATTATAATTTCCAAAATAGACTCATGAGCATGTATTGTTCGATAACTGACCAAGAAAGCGGGAAACTGATTAATTATTTTAATTATTGTCTGCAAAAATATACTATCACCACATTTACCTTAACAGACCTGCATCCGATTTTATAAAACATTAATAGGATGTTTACCCTGTGGGTATGGAATTTGATAACATGAAAAATAAATTGTTGTTATGAAAATAAAGACTATTGCTCTCCTGATCATTGCATTATTTGTTTCTACTACTTCATTCTCACAGGTTTTAAACACCGACTACATCAACAAAGTAACTCTCCGGGTTGGAACTTCCGACTTTTCTACCTCCAGGGATACGGTCAACTACCTGAATAAAGACTACGTTTTTTTTCAGTATGCAAAAGATAACGAGACCTGCGATGTAAAAGTGTATCCTTCCGGTAAGCACAAAATAAAAGATATAGATCTTGTCGAGTCCGCCGACTTTAAATTGCTGGACTCGTTGGTAAATTACAACAACCTCTACTATACCTTCAAGGTGCAGTTTCAGCATTTGTCTACTACTGATTTCCTGCGCTTCAGGCTAAACATAACCCTCGACAGCACAAGTGTAATACAGGATATACCGTTGCTTCCAGTCACCAATACCACGGTGGAACTTAATACCAAAGGCGATGAACTTACTGTAGGAGAAGAAAAAGTTTTTGAACTGATTTCAAACCACCCGGAGAATATCAAACCTTTACCGGGTTGGCAAACTACTCCCAATGCCGAATACCGCATTACCGAAACCAATGGCCAGCTGTATATGCACTTATTGGCTAATACAGTAGGAACTCAAACTATGCCCATCAACCTGCAAACTTACAAGCCGTTTTTTACAACTAATGGTTTATCCTGTAATTTGCCTACATTGACTCCTGTGTTTAATGTAAAGAAGGCCGGGCTTACGTTTTTGCAAACTGACAAGAATGATTTTACGCTTGATGATAAACTAAAAAATGAAGGCGTTGAGATTCAAATAGACAACAGCAAGAACCTGCAACTGAACAATACCTACCTGGTGGAAGGTAAAGAATCGGCCGGATCGCCCCTCATTGCCGAACTATTCACGAAAGAGCGTTTGTCGAACAATAAGGTGCTTTGCATTTTACGAGCCTACAATTATCATCGGAAATCGGATGGGTACCTGTATATAAAAGACAATGATGTTGCTAAGTTTATTTCTAATTTCAATATTATCCCTAAAGTGAGCATTGAACACATTAAGATTATGAGAAATGGAAAAGACTGGAAAGAAGATAATACCTTATACCCGGGCGAAACTGTTTTTCTGAGACTCGAAGGCCAAAGTCTGGATAAATCACGGTTCCGGTTTAATGAACTGCTGAATCTGGGTACCGACTCGGTGGTAAGAAACGAAACCAGTGTGGAGTATAAATTAAAGGTGCCGCTTGATATTTCGAAGAAAACAATAGAGATTTATAATTACAATGAAAATACAGGAAAAACCCTGTCAATAAAAGAATATGAGAAACCTCATCCGTTTGACTATGTGAAAATCAATTATGGCGACGGCAGGAAAACCCTGTCGGAAATGAATGGCCCTCAACTATATGACAAAACAATTAAAGATGTTGTGGTGTCGTTTGAGCCCAATAAAATAGACTCTATCAATAAACTATACGGGAAACAATACCTCACACTGGAAATAAAAGTATTGGGCAAAAAGGATGAAGTTATAGATGACCAAACAATCGATGACATAACTATATGTCCCGGTGATAAGTCGCCCCGCTATCTGTTTTACGATAAATCCGATTGTAAAACACAGGAAATAAGTATTAATTCCAAAATTACGAATACCACCTATAGTTTAAATGATTGGTCGAAAATAAAACTTATTTTCAAAAACCAATCGGATAAATATCCCCAGGGAGGCACGCAGGAAAAAACAGTGGAGATAGTACTTCAGCAGCATTATAATTTTGATATTGACGTATCGTTTCCCACCGGTTTGTTGATAAAGAAAATGAATACGCCTGACATGGGAAACTTTGGTGGTGTGAGCATGGCTGTCATTGGGCAATACAGTTTCTATAAGAAAGACAAAATAAACAGTCTTGAGCCATTCAAAATTGGTGCAGGATTCCTTGCATTAAATGCATTCGACTTTAGTAACGATAAATCCACACGCGATTTGGGCGCCGTAGTGTTGGGAACTTTAAGTCCGGTAAACCAGGACAGGAAACTTTCTTTTTCCATGTACTTTGGTGGAGGGTATTTATTCTCTGCCAAAACTTTGTTCTGGTTAATTGGTCCGGGTATTACTGTTCAGTTTTAGTTTGTAATTAAACTGAAAAAATGCTACAGTAAATTCAATGATATACACTTACTAAAGCGGCAGAATTAATGTATTAATGTTGTATTTTATAAATGTGTTCTGTATCTGGCAAGGCTAGCTGAATTTTTGGATTAGTATGTTTGAGCACTTTCTAGTCCTAATTTGTAGTAATTTATACATAAAATATTTCTAAATCATTATTTTCTTGCGTTTAAATTTGCATTTAAGGTTAAATAAGATTAAAATTAGACCCTTCTATATAATGTGTGTAATTGAAATTGCAATTCTTAATCCTATTTGCTAGCTTACATATGTTTAAACACTAGGTATTTATGAAGATTCTTTTATTTTAATTAATAGCAAAGTTGAGCAAACTTAATTATTATTAGGTATATACGTTTGAATTAATACAATCTTCTAAAAGGATATATAATTGTAGATTGGTGAATCAAGTTGAATTATAGCAATCAAGTTATTTAATATAAATTATTTACTACAAGTATTTCGAGTTGTTTTATTGAAAATTTAATCACTATATTTGTGGTTCGCACTAATAGTATCATAAATAGATAAAAAAGTATCATGATTATTGCGCAGAATTTATATTAATAAGTCATCCGTATTTAGATTTATAAGTATTATGCAGGGAGCTGCAAAATTATAAATTATTTTAGCTTTTTTTTAATGTCATTTTCAATTGATTATTTGGAATTAAATCTTTCACAAGAATATTAATCTAAAATTACTAACGCTATGACTGACAAAGAAATGATTTTAGAATACTTACGAGGAGGTTCGCAGGGAATATTTAATTTGTGCTGGGCCGATTTGGGTGCCATGTATTTACCAAAGGTTAATCTATCAGGCATTGACCTGTCGTATGCCAATCTGCAGGGAGTTAACCTTGGATGGGCTAATTTAAAAGGAGTGAAATTAGTGGGAGCTAATTTAATTGGTGCAAAACTCACGCATGTCGATCTCACGCATGCCGATCTCTCTGGTGCCGATCTCACGGGTGCTAATCTTACTAAAGCTAAACTCTATGGAGCTAAATTGTCGGGAGTAGAATTGTCGAAGGCAAATTTGAAACAGGCTAATCTTATTGAAGCCAATATTATATCTTCTAATTTAGAAAATGCAATACTAATTGGTGCGAACCTACCTAAAGCAGATCTTTCTTTTTCAAACTTATCATTTGCCGATTTTTCGAGCGCAAACTTGTCCGGCTCTTATTTACTGGAAGCCCGGTTGTTGGGAACTAAATGTTTAGGTGCCGATTTTTCAGGTGCCGACTTATCTGAATCGAACTTATCTAACGCCAACTTATCACAAACCGACCTTACAGAAGCTAATCTGACAAAGACCATTTTATTCAATACGATATTTTATAATGCAATATTTTTAGACACCATCTTGAAAGGTGCTAATATAAATGATGCCAAATTGCAAGAAGTGAAGAGACCAGAAAGTATTATTTTACCAATACGTACAAAAAGAGTAGTACGTCATTGGATTATAAAACCACTGGATAATAAACATGTTGATTCCAGTTTGTATAGTTGACAATTTATTCTGTGTTAGATATTAATTTCAAATCACACTTTTAATTTGTAAAGTAATGGAAAATTCTAATTTATTTTCAGCAAATAAATCAAAAGCAGGTTTTATTGGTTTATCAGGTTATTTCAAATTAGATTCACCAACTGGCGATCCTAAATTATGTTCTGGTAATTCTCACATTTGTCGGTGTGGTAGAAGTCAGAATAAACCTTTTTGTGATGAATCTCATGCTAAATGTGTTAATGGAATGATTGACCCATGGTTTTAATGAATGTTAAAGTCATCGCTGTATAAAAGGCATCCGGATAGTAATTTCTATTTGGATGTTTTTTTTAATATGGATATTCAATTTCACTTAGAGGTGTAAGTAGTTTTAACCCGTAATAAATATTAATTCATTTTACTGTCAGTAATTAAACACTTTTATTACTTTTGCTCTACCGCTTTTCACAACTGTCAACCTAATACTATTAACTGATAACCGAAATGAATACTTCAAGCATTAAAAAGCTATATTTCAAGGATACTTCCTTTGCCACCCTGATGACGCATCGCATCTACAATGTGTTACTTTATGCCAGTAAGTATGATGCTTTTGTGCTGGAAGAAGATGGACGTATAGACGAATTGATATTTAATGAATATACTTCGCTTAACCTGCGATATCCGCCCCGGTTTAAGCTTGTTTCCACCGAAGCGGAAGCCAATGCGCAGCTACGGGAGCGTACTTTCGAATTGATAATTTCCATGCCAAGTGGCGACAGCATTAATCCTTTTGAATGGGCAAAACGGCTTAAGACACAATTTCCGGATATTCCCATCGTGGTGTTGACTCCTTTTTCAAAATCGGTATCATTGCGTATTGCCAATGAGGATTTAAGTGCTATCGACTATGTGTTTAGCTGGCTCGGCAACTCTGATATACTCTTAGCCATCATTAAACTGATTGAAGACCGCATGAATGTGGAAGAAGATGTGAACTCAGTAGGGGTGCAGGTAATTCTGTTTGTCGAAGATTCCATTCGTTTTTACTCCTCCATTGTTCCTCACTTGTACAAATTTGTATTCAAGCAGTCGCATTCGTTCATGACCGAGGCTTTGAATGAACATGAACAAATGTTGCGGATGCGTGGTCGTCCTAAAATACTGTTAGCACGGTCGTATGAAGAAGGCATGGTCATGTATGAAAAGTATAAGCACAATATGTTGGGTGTGATTACCGATGTAAGCTACCTGCAAAATGGTGAAAAAAATAAAATGGCTGGGATTAATCTTTGCCGTGAAATACGGAAGCAGGATAATTATATTCCACTGATTGTAGAATCTACAGAAGATTCCAATCATATTCCTGCTGATAGTGTGAATGCTGCTTTTCTGAATAAAATGTCCAAGACATTTTTCATGGAGCTACGCGAAAAGATTACGAATAACTTTGGTTTTGGTGATTTTGTGTTTGTAAATCCAACTACAGGAGAAGAAGAAGCGCGCATTGAAAATCTACGTGGATTACAGGAATCAATATTCACTATAAGCGATGAATCGCTTTACTACCATGTCTCGCGTAATAATATCTCACGCTGGTTATATTCGCGTGCCATGTTTCCTCTGGCTGAGTTTCTGAAAAACATTCATGTTGAAACTGATATGTCCAGTGACATGAATAAAGTGCGACAGATTATTTTTGATGCTATTGTGAACTATCGAAAAGTAAAAAATCGTGGTATTGTAGCTGTTTTTCAGCGTGACCGCTTTGATCAGTATTCCAACTTTGCACGCATTGGCGAAGGTTCGTTGGGTGGCAAGGGCAGGGGACTTGCTTTTATCGATGCCATGATTAAACGGAACGAGAGTTTAGAGAAATTTGAGAATTGTCAAATTATGATACCTAAGACAGTGGTGTTGTGTACAGATAATTTTGCTGAATTCATGGAGCTCAACGATCTTTATCCCATCGCTCTGTCCGACCTGGATGATGAAGAAATGCTACAACATTTTCTCAAAGCCCGTATTCCCAAAAAGCTTATTGCCGATTTACATACATTTATTGGAACAGTAAGTTCTCCTATCGCTGTTCGCTCTTCCAGCTTGTTGGAAGATTCGCATTATCAACCTTTTGCGGGTATCTATTCCACTTACATGGTGCCCAATAACAATGCCAGTAGAACCAACAGATTGGAGATGATTATTGAAGCCATTAAAGCTGTGTATGCTTCTGTTTATTTTAAGAATAGCAAAGCATATATGACGGCAACAAAGAATGTGATTGATGAAGAAAAGATGGCTATTGTGCTTCAGGAAATATGTGGAAACGCTTATGAAAACAGATACTATCCTTCGTTTTCCGGTGTTGCCCGCTCGCTGAACTATTATCCTTTAGGCTCGGAAAAACCCGAAGACGGAATAGCAAATGTTGCATTGGGTCTGGGAAAGTACATCATGGATGGCGGCATGAGTCTGCGTTTTTCTCCTGCCTATCCGAATAGTGTATTGCAAACCAGTTGTGTAGATTTTGCATTGAGTGAAACACAGACTTATTTCAATGCACTCGATTTAAGTCAGGCGCAGTTTATTCCTCAGGTAGATGATGGCTTTAATCTGTTGAAAATAGGAGTTGGTGATGCACTTAAAGATGGTACACTAAAGTATATTGCTTCAACTTATAATTTGCAGGACCGGGTAATTTACGATAGTTTGTACGAAGGTGGACGCAAGCTAATCACGTTTGCCAATGTGTTGCAACATAATGTTTTTCCTTTGGCTAATATTTTAAAAGAAATATTACACATTGCTCAATCGGAAATGGGGCGGCCTGTAGAAATTGAGTTTGCAGTTAACCTGGACTATTCGCCAGCCAAACAGCATGTTTTCTATTTGTTGCAAATTCGCCCTATCGTGGATAATAAGGAAATGATAAATGAAGATATTGGAACAATTCCGGTGGAAAATGCAATTATAACCTGCAATAGTGCGTTAGGGCACGGAATTACAAATGATTTGTATGATTTGGTATATGTGAAACCCGAAGCCTTCAATGCATCGAAAAGTCAACTGATATCCTCGGAAATTGATCATGTAAATCGTCAGTTAGTACATGAAAATCGCCATTATATTCTTATAGGTCCTGGTCGATGGGGTTCTGCCGATCCATGGTTGGGAATCCCGGTTAAGTGGCCAAATATAAGTAATGCAAGGCTCATTGTGGAATCGGGTTTGTCGCATTATCGTATTGACCCAAGTCAGGGAACTCACTTTTTCCAAAATCTGACATCGTTTGGTGTGGCTTATTTTACTATCAATCCATTTCAGCATGATGGCTCCTACGATACCACTTTTTTAGATGCTCAATCGGCCATTTATGAATCGGAATTTATCCGTCATATTCGTTTTGAAAAACCTATGGTAATGAAAGTGGATGGAAGGAAAAATAAAGGCATTGTAATAAAACCTGAAAATTGATAGTAGAAGGTAGTATTATTTACCTTTAGTGCATTTGGAACACAAGCAGTATTGCCAGTTTCATGAAAGTTGCTAAAGCAATGATGGCTCAGGGAGTACTTTAGTCAATTCATATTTAATATGAATTGTTATATGAAAAATAAGGTGGCACCGGCAATACTGACAATTGCTCCGATAACTTGCTGAGGTCTTATTCGTTCTTTAAACATAATGGCCGATGGCACAATAATAAAAATTGGAACCAAAGCCATAAGTGTAGACGCAATACCTGTTTTGGTATGTTGAATGGCAAAAAGTCCTAAAGCTACACCTACAAATGGGCCAAAGAAAGCTCCAACAGACACTGATTTCATAGCACTGGTATGTGTGAGTGCCTCGGTTAATCTTCTCCAACGGCCAACCACAGTGATTAATATTCCAAAACTGAACAGCCCGAATATTGCCCGAATTTGAGTGGCAGAAACCGGATCGTATTTTCCCATTCCTTTTTTGCTTAGAATCAGACCTACAGCTTGTCCTAAAGCACCTCCAAGGGCCAATAATAATCCTTTTACAGGATAATCGAGTTTCATTTTTTTATTTGAAATAGCTATGATAATTCCGGTAACACTGACGATAATTGCAATAATATTTTTCATGGATAGTATTTCTCCCAGAAAAAACCAACCGATAATAGCGGTAAGCATTGGAGCAAGGCTCATGATTAATGCAGCTGTACGTGCACCAATAACCATGTACGACTGAAAAAGAAGCATATCACCCAAAAAGAAACCGATAAAGCCTGACATTCCCAGCCAGAACCATTGATACGGAGTTGCATCGGTTGGAAAGAATATCCCACGGGTGAATAATGTTGTAATGCCAAGAAATCCGATGGCCATAATTAGCCGTATGAAATTAACTGATAGTGAACCTATTTTGTGTCCTGCTTTTTCAAAAAACAGCGCACTCATGGTCCAGCAAACTGCAACTCCTAATCCGGCAAATTCTCCTATATGTGATTGAAACATACTTTTAATAAATTTTTTGCAAAGATACGGTAAGAAATTTAAAATTGATAAAACAAATGGTATAAATATACATTAGGTTGATTCTAAGGAATTTATATAATTACTGTTTAAGCAGAGTGATGAAATACAATAATTTAGCTACCTTTGTAGCCTTAATTCAAACGAAAATTATCATTTGATTAAGAATTGTGGATTATTAATTATCAATTAGTTAAAGTGCCAAAAGAAGATTATTTACTAAAGTATTTGGAAAAACTCAGCCGTGTTATTGCGGCAATGTTGGGTTTCCGCGACAAGGGTTTTCCGGAAGATGCAATTCGTCTGGCGGACGAAACATACAAAGAATTGCTCAACTTCAACCTGGAGGAATTGGCTATTATGCCTGTCGAAAAATTTATAGAAATAGTTCGGGAAGCCGGATACTCATCTTCTTATCTTGAGGCACTGACAAAAATTACAAATGAAACTGCGAGTTCCTATGATGATCAGGATAACATGGAGAAAGCACAGGGTTTTTACCTGAAAACGCTTCAATTGTACTATTTATTGAACGAAAAGGACAAAACTTTCTCATTCGAACGGGAGATGATTATATCGGATCTTGAAAAATTGATAAATAATACAACACCCCTTGTGTAAATAGTTCGCCGGAACACAATTTATAAAACAGCAAACAACAATAAACAATGATAAATTACAAAAACAAACAACGTCCTGAGAAGGACATGATTTTCGGAATTCGTGCTGTAATAGAGGCTATTCAGGCTGGAAAGGAAATTGATAAAATATTGATGCGTCGCGATATGACCAGTGAGTTGTCGCGCGAATTATTTGCTGCGCTGAATGGAATTCAGGTTCCGGTTCAGTATGTGCCGATTGAAAAACTGAACAAAATGACAGTGAAGAACCATCAAGGTGCCATTGCATTTATTTCACCAGTGGCTTATCAGCGTATCGAGGATATTATTCCTTCAATTTACGAAGAAGGTCGTATGCCTTTTATTGTGGTGCTCGATGGTGTAACTGATGTTCGTAACTTTGGAGCTATTGCCCGTACTTGCGAATGTGCCGGTGTAGATGCAATTGTAATTCCTACCAAAGGAGGTGCTTCTATCACTGCCGATGCCATTAAAACTTCAGCCGGTGCATTGCTTTCAATTCCAGTTTGTCGTGAAGAAAATCTTGGAAATGCATTGAAATTCTTAGTTTCTTCAGGTATAAAACTAGTTGCTGCCAGCGAAAAGGCCACTAAGAGTTATACTCAAGCTGCCATGTCTGAACCTATTGGAATAATAATGGGAGCAGAGGATGAAGGTGTTAGTCCTGATCATTTACGCCTTTGCGACGAAATGGTAAGCATTCCTATGTTAGGCACAATTGATTCGTTGAACGTATCAGTTGCTGCGGGTGTGCTTATTTACGAAGCTGTACGCCAAAGACAACTAATTTGATGATGTGGTGATGTACTAATATGATGATGAATATCACGATATCACCATATTAGTACATCACAATATCACAATATCACAATATCATCACAATACCACATTACCATATCATCACATCATAAAAATGACCGTTCTCTACGAAGACAACCACATAATAGCTGTAAACAAGAACTCTTCTGAAATTGTACAGGGAGATAAAACCGGAGACGAGCCTCTTTCGGAAACTATCAAAAAGTATTTGAAAGAAAAGTACAATAAACCGGGCGAAGTTTTTTGCGGAGTAACGCATCGACTGGATCGTCCGGTAAGTGGTGTGGTGTTGTTTGCAAAAACCAGTAAAGCTTTGACTAGGCTCAATGAAATGTTTCGTTCGCAGGAAGTCAAGAAAACCTATTGGGCTATTGTAAAAGAGAAACCTGCTCAATCGGAAGGTCGGTTGGAACACTTTTTAGTCAGGAATGAAAAGCAAAACAAATCTGTGGCACACGATAAAATGGTTCCAACTGCTAAAGCTGCTGCATTGATTTATAAACTTATAGCTCATTCCGACACATATTATCTTCTGGAAATACATCTCGAAACGGGAAGGCATCATCAAATTCGTTGTCAGTTAGCTAAAATGGGTTGCCCGATAAAAGGTGATTTGAAATATGGTTTTCCACGCTCCAATCCAAATGGTGGAATTAGCCTTCATGCACGGAATATTGAATTTATACATCCGGTTTCAAAACAATTCATTCAAATAACCGCTCCAGTACCCGAAGATGATAAATTGTGGCTTGCCATGGAGAAATTAGGATAGTTATTGATTTTATCTTTATATTTAACAAAATCAGTATTTATGTACCGGCTTTGTCTATTTTAATAGGTTTTTGAGCAACTTATTCTGCATCAATACTTATTGTATATTTTACAGTATGTATATTTTGTTATTGTATAAAATACATAATTCAATTAATTGAAAATGTGTTTTATAACATAATATAATTAGGGTAATATTTCAATCAAAGCAACTATTTTTGTCAGCCTAATCATTCATTTTGAAAAATGCCGAACGAAAATATATATAATCCTCATATTTCTGTTGACTGTGTCGTGTTTGGTTTTGATGGAGAAAGACTTAAAGTTTTGCTTATTGAACGTAGCATTACAGAGCAAAATGAATTGCTGAACGACAAAAAGCTACCGGGAAGTATTATCTTGAATGACGAAAATTTAGATGACGCTGCTTCCAGGGTTTTGAATGAATTGACAGGATTAAAGAATATCTATTTAAGTCAGTTCAGAAGCTTTGGAAGTCCAATCAGAATGACAAATCCTCGTGATGTTCTCTGGTTGGAACGAACAACTAAGATGAAGATTGGACGGATAGTTACAGTAGCTTATGTGGCACTCATTAAAATTGATCGTAAAATTGTTTTTAATGCTACTGATTCTTCCGCAAACTGGTACGATGTAAATGATATTGCCAATATGCAATTGGCCTTTGACCATAATTTGATTATCGAAAACGGATTGCAACATATTCGTCATAGACTGGATTTGGAGCCACACTTGTTATTCGAGTTGTTACCTCGTAAATTCACCATCTCTCAACTTCGCACACTTTACGATGTAGTTCATCAAACTCGTTCGGATGTTAGAAACTTTCATAAAAAAGTGGCACAAATGCCTTATCTGGTAATGCTTGATGAAGTAGAAGAAGGTGTTCCACATCGTGCAGCCAGACTTTATAAGTTTGATAAAAAGAAAAAATAGAAAATTAGAATCGATATCCAATCTCCCAAGGGAGCTATACATAGTATTCGGACAATGGTATAATAACTTACACAAAGAAATAGATTAACATCTTATATCCACCTTTAGGGGGTAAGAGTGAAAATACAAATTAAATTTTCAACACTAACTTCTCCTCAATCCCTATTGGGATTAGGGGTAATAATTTTAAATATATGTACTTACTTGGTTATGATTTAGGCAGTTCGTCGGTAAAGGCGAGTTTAGTAAATGCTGTTACCGGTGAATGTGTTTCAAGCGCATTCTTTCCTAAAAAAGAAATGGAAATTAAATCGGTGAAAGCCGGTTGGGCAGAACAAGACACCGAAACTTGGTGGACAAATCTGAAATTGGCAACAGAAGCTGTATTAGCAGAATTCGGAACTGATTCGGCAGCTATTAAAGCTATAGGTATTTCATATCAAATGCACGGTTTGGTGCTAGTGGATGAAAATCAAAAAGCCATCCGCGATTCAATTATTTGGTGTGATAGTCGCGCTGTTCCTTACGGTCAAAAAGCATTTGATGAAATTGGTGGTGAAAAATGCTTGGCGCACTTATTAAATTCACCTGGAAATTTCACGCTGTCTAAAATGGCCTGGGTGAAAGAAAACGAGCCGGAAAACTTTGCAAAAGCAAAATATTATATGTTACCGGGCGATTACCTTGCAATGCGTATGACTGGTAAAGCTTGCACTACTGCTTCGGGTTTATCGGAAGGTATTTCATGGGATTTCAAGAACGAAGCTCCTGCTAAGTTTTTGTACGACTATTTTGGTTTTGATACCAATTTGATTCCGGAAATTGTACCAACTTTTGGACAACAAGGAAACTTAAAAGAAGATATTGCAAAAGAATTAGGATTAACAGCTGGTACTCCTGTAACTTACCGTGCCGGTGACCAACCAAACAATGCACTATCATTAAATGTCTTGAATCCGGGCGAAATAGCTGCTACAGGTGGAACTTCAGGTGTTGTTTATGGTGTAAATGATGATGCTAAATACGATCCTCAATCACGGGTAAATTCTTTTGCTCATGTAAATCATACTAAAGAAGCAGCTCGTGTTGGCGTCCTTCTATGTATTAATGGAACAGCTATTCTGAATACCTGGATTAAAAATAACGTAGCACCAGAAGGAATCAGTTATGCAGAGATGAATGAATTGGCAGCACAAATTCCTGTAGGCAGCGAAGGTGTGAGTATAACTCCTTTTGGAAACGGTGCAGAACGTGTTTTGGGCAACCAGGAGCCAAATTGTTCTATTCATGGTATTAATTTTAATCGCCATACTAAAGCACATTTGGCTCGCGCGGCTCACGAAGGCATTGCTTTTTCATTCAAATACGGTATGGACATTATGAACCAAATGGGTATTGAAACTAAAACTATTCGTGCAGGTCATGCCAATTTGTTTTTGAGTCCTATATTCCGTCAAACATTAGCTAATATTACGGGTGCAACTATTGAACTGTATAATACAGATGGTTCGGTGGGTGCTGCACGTGGTGCCGGTATTGGAGCAGGGATTTACAAAAATGCTGAAGAAGCATTTGCAACTTTACGTAAAATCATTGTTGTGGCTCCGGAACCTGAAAATATTGCTGCCAGTATGGAAGCATACTATAAGTGGCTGAAATTTGTATAATTAAAGTGCCCTAAACCCCTTTAAGGGTTAGGATTAAAAATAAACAAACAATTAATAATAACTTCTCTTTTCCCGCTTTTGGGATTTGAGGTCAAACAATTAAAAATTATGAGTGCAAAAGTGTATTTTCCATCAGTGGAAAAAATCAAATTTGAAGGTAAAGAAAGTAAAAACCCATTAGCATTTCATCATTATGATGCTGAAAAAGTGGTTTACGGTAAATCCATGAAAGAATGGTTTAAATTCAGTATGGCTTGGTGGCATACATTGTGTGCTGAAGGTGGTGATCCATTTGGTCCAGGAACTCAAATTCATCCTTGGGTTGGAGCTGCCGATGCTTTGCAAGCGGCTAAAGATAAAATGGATGCAGGTTTTGAGTTTATGACAAAAATCGGAATCGAATACTATTGTTTCCACGATTTGGATTTAATCAGCGAAGGTAGCAGCATTGCAGAATACGAAGCTAACTTGAAAGCTATCGTTGCTTATGCAAAAGAAAAACAAGCAGCAACAGGTATTAAACTTATGTGGGGTACTGCAAATGTTTTCTCTCCAGCTCGTTATATGAATGGTGCCAGCACCAATCCTGATTTTGATGCTGCTGCTCGTGCAATGCTTCAAATCAAAAACTCAATTGATGCTACTATCGAATTAGGTGGTAAAGCATATGTATTCTGGGGAGGTCGCGAAGGCTACATGTCATTGTTGAACACCAACATGAAACGTGAAAAACAACACATGGGTACTATGTTGCAAATGGCTCGTGACTATGCTCGTGCTAAAGGTTTCAAAGGAGTTTTCCTTATCGAACCAAAACCTATGGAACCAATGAAACACCAATACGATGTGGATACTGAAACTGTTATCGGTTTCTTGAAACAATTTGGTTTGGAAAATGATTTCAAAGTAAACATTGAAGTAAACCACGCTACATTGGCTGGTCATACTTTCGAGCATGAATTGCAATGTGCAGTAGATGCAGGTATGTTGGGAGCTATTGATGCTAACCGTGGTGATGTACAAAACGGTTGGGATACTGACCAATTCCCGGTTGATGTTTTTGAATTGACTCAAGCTATGTTGGTTGTGCTTCAAGGTGGTGGCATGCAAGGTGGTGGTACTAATTTCGACGCTAAAATCCGTCGTAATTCTACTGATAACAATGATTTATTTATCGCTCACGTTGCAGCTATGGATGTTATGGCACGTGCTTTAGTAGCAGCAGCTGAAATTTTGGAAGCATCTCCATATAAGAAAATGGTTTCTGACCGTTATGCTTCTTACGATGCAGGTAAAGGTAAAGAATTTGAGGAAGGTAAATTATCTTTCGAAGATGTTTATGCTTACGCAAAAGCTAATGGTGAACCAAAACAAATTAGTGGTAAACAAGAGCTTTACGAAGCAATTGTAAACATGTATATCTAATTTTTTGATACGTGAATAAAGGAGGTAAGAGGCAATTTTTTGTCCTCTTACTTTCTTCATTTCTTACCTTTCTTACCTTTCACTTTCTCACATCTTAAAAAATTATTTATGAACACACACAGCGGAAGCAAATTATATATTTTTGGTATTACTTTAGTAGCCACTCTGGGTGGTTTACTTTTCGGATACGACACAGCCGTTATTTCGGGTGCAGTCGATTCATTGAAAATAGTTTTTCATTTAAATGAAGCCACATTCGGTAGTATGGCTACAACTTATCATGGAGCCACAGTTGCAAGTGCGCTTATTGGTTGTATTATCGGTAGTGCCGTTTCAGGTATTTTTGCTGAAAAACTTGGACGTAAAAACTCACTTCTCTTTGCTGCCATCATGTTCTTTTTATCAGCATGTGGAGCTTCTTACCCTGAATTCTTCTTCTTTCACAAAGGAGATGGATCGGTTCCCGTATTGATTGCTTTCAATATCTACCGTATAATTGGCGGATTAGGAGTAGGGTTGGCTTCGGCTATTTGCCCTATGTACATTGCTGAAATTGCACCGGCCGAAATTCGTGGTAAGTTGGTTTCGTGGAACCAATTCGCTATCATTTTCGGTATGTTGATTGTTTATTTTGTAAACTACTTCATTACAAAAGGAAAATCACAAGAATGGATTGACGCTACAGGATGGCGCTATATGTTTGCTTCTAATGCAGTACCTGCCGCTTTGTTTGGGTTCTTATTATTCTTTGTTCCCGAAACTCCGCGCCACCTGGCACTGATTGGACAGGAAGATAAAGCATTACATATCCTTGGAAAAATCAACGGTTCCAATAAAGCCAAAGAAATTCTGCAAGATATTAAGGATTCTGCTCACGAAAAAATTGAAAAGGTATTGGCTTATGGCTGGAAAGTGCTGATAATTGGTATTCTCTTATCTGTATTCCAACAAGCTGTAGGTATTAACGTGGTACTTTATTATGCTCCTACCATTTTCAAAGGACTAGGTTTTGGTACCAGTGCAGCCATGTACCAAACTGTTATCATGGGCTTTATCAACATTATATTTACATTGGTAGCTATCTTTACGGTGGATAAATTCGGACGTAAACCATTGTTAATTATTGGTTCGGTAGGTATGGCTATTGGTATGTTTGCTATTGGTTTGTTAGCTCACCTGCAAATTATCGGTGTCAGCACATTAATTTTCATTGTTATCTATTCGGCTTCGTTTATGATGTCGTGGGGCCCAATAACCTGGGTGCTTATTTCGGAAATTTTCCCGAACACCATTCGTGGAAAAGCAATTGCTATTGCCGTTGCTGTGCAATGGATTTCGAACTTTATCGTATCAGCAAGTTTCCCTGCATTACAATCAATCAGTATGACATTTACATATAGTCTGTACGGAGTAATGAGTGTTTTATCAGCTCTCTTTGTTTGGAAAATGGTTCCCGAAACCAAAGGAAAAACATTGGAAGATATGACTAAATTGTGGAAAAAATAATATCCCTAAATTCCCGAAAGGGGACTTGATGATCGCCCCGAAGTTCAGAAAATGAATTTCGGGGCGATTTTTTAGTTGGATTTATTGACTTCCGGTTGGGAAGTTAATCTCTGTTCTCTTATTTATTGTGTCTTTTTATGGTTCCTCGCTGGCTTAATATTCATTGTTTATACTTGAAAGTTGACACAGAAATGTAAAATAGTATGGTTTGTGTGTACTTTTTACTCTAAAAAACACACAAATGCAGATAAAATTGTAAGATTCACATAAAATGTGTACCTTTGTACCAGAAAAGAAAATGTATTTTTTCGTTTGTCTATTTTCAACTCCTATCTATTCGATTAGAATTTGTGATACCTTCGTTTCTCTACTTCTCTTTTATCACAATTAATTATTTTATTTTATGAACATTTACGTAGGTAACTTAAGTTACAATGTTAGAGAAAACGACCTTCAAGAAGCAATTGCAGAGTATGGTCAGGTAGATTCATGTAAACTTATCATGGATCGCGAAACACGCAGATCAAAAGGTTTTGCATTTGTAGAAATGTCGGATGATGAAGCTGCTAAGAAAGTCATTTTGGAATTAAACGGTGCAGAATTTGATGGCCGTCCAATGGTTGTTAAAGAAGCTCTTCCAAAAAAATAAATTCAGTTTTTAGGAAAACATAAAAAAGACTTCTGCTATCTTTCGATAGCAGAAGTCTTTTTTATAACCATATAGATGATACGTTATTTGATTGAATATAGCTACGATTTATAACTCACCCTGTGAAGGATTGACGAAGGTAGATAAGAAACCATACCAGAACAACGAAAACAAGATACCAGATAAAGAGCATGATGTTGCTCAAAAATAAAAATGATTTCAATAGAACAACTTACAGTAGAATTTGACGGAAGACGATTATTAGACAGTATCGGATTTCTTATCAACCCAAAAGATAAGATTGCATTAGTAGGTCGCAATGGTGCCGGAAAATCCACGCTTATAAAATTAATAGCAGGAAAGGAACAACCCACTCGCGGGAGTATTGTTGCTTCTCCCGATTTGACTATTGGTTATTTGCCCCAGCACATGATTCACAATGAAGGTACTACTGTGATGCAGGAGACCGAGAAAGCATTTGAACGAATCACTCAACTGCAGAATGATATTGACCACTTAACCCTGCAACTTACAGAACGGCTGGATTATGAAAGCGAAGAATATGCCCAGATTATTGATAAGTTGAGCAATTCTTACGAACATATGCAAATCATTAATAGCGGGAATTTTTATGCCGAAATAGAAAAGACTCTGCTCGGACTGGGATTCCTTAGAAGTGATTTCGAAAGGCAATGTTCAGAATTCAGTGGTGGATGGCGCATGCGTATTGAGTTAGCCAAAATACTGCTGCAGACTCCTGACATACTGCTGCTGGATGAACCTACTAACCATCTGGATATAGAATCTATCCAGTGGCTCGAAAGTTTCCTGGCCACTACCACCAGTGCTATCCTGTTGGTTTCGCATGATAAGGCTTTTATGGATGGGGTGACAAACCGCACCATTGAAATTTCACTCGGACATATTTACGATTACGATGTGTATTATTCCAAATACCTGCAACTTCGTCAGGAAAGGCATGACCAACAGGTTCGTGCATTTGAAAACCAGCAAAAGATGATACAGGATACGGAAGATTTTATTGATCGTTTCCGTAGTAAAGCCACTAAAGCCGTGCAGGTTCAGTCGCGCATAAAAGCGCTGAATAAAATTGAGCGACTGCAAGTGGATATGGAAGATACTTCACGGCTTCATCTTAAATTTCCTCCGGCACCCCGTTCGGGATCCATACCTGTGGAAATCGAAAATTTATCCAAAGCTTACGATGACCATATCGTGCTGGATAAAATCGGATTGATGATTAACAGGGGCGAGAAAATTGCTTTGGTGGGAAAAAACGGAGAAGGAAAAAGTACGCTTATCAAGTGTATTTTGGATGAGATTACTTACACGGGCATACTGAAACTGGGGCATAATGTGAAAATTGGATATTTTGCACAGAACCAGCCTTCGCTGCTGGATGAGAACCTGACTGTTTTTGAAACGGTTGATTATGTGGCAGTGGGTGATGTTCGTACCCGGTTACGTGATATTTTAGGTGCTTTTATGTTTGGTGGCGATGCTTCGGACAAAAAGGTGAAAGTACTTTCGGGAGGAGAACGTAGCCGGTTGGCAATGATTCGGTTGTTGTTGGAACCGGTGAGTTTACTGATACTTGATGAACCTACCAATCACCTGGATATTCCTTCCAAAGAGGTGTTGAAAGAGGCTATAAAGGCTTATGACGGGACTACCATCATTGTTTCGCACGACCGTGAATTCCTGGATGGTTTGGTTACCAAGGTCTATGAAATAGGCAATAAAAAGATTCGTGAGCACCTGGGTGGCATCTATGAATTTCTGGAGAAAAAGAAAATGGAAAACCTGAATGAACTTGGATAATTCAACTTCAAAAGAAAACTTTAAAGTCCCGAAACTCAATACTGAGTTTCGGGACTTTTTATGTACAGTAAGGGGAGTTGGGTCTCACGACTTCTATGTAGCGTTCTTTTATTCTTATAGTACAGGCTGTTTATGCTCGAGTGGAAAAAAAAACCTGAGCAGGAAGGGCATATTCAGGCTGTGGGCGTAATACATCAGCAGCATCCACACGCTGAGCAAGGCTGTCAACCCAAGAGCCACCCCAGAAAGTGGTTAGCCCGTTTGTTATGTGAATCTTTCACCCACAACACCACCGGAGGAAACAAAAAGAGTGAATTCGGCTAAAACGGACAGGCTTGTAATGAACATACTTCGTGCAAATTGGATAAAATCAATTGATACAAAAAGAACAGCTAACCTCTAAAAACGCTTCAAAAAAACCGCACATTTCATTTACAAATACAGAATTAATAACCCTTATTATGATTTCCAAATATTTCGGAGAAAAATATTAAATAACATGTAGTTAATGTGAATAATTGTTTTTATCTTTGACTGCGGGAAAATAAACTATTGTACATATCTCTTTAGATAGTGGATATGTGCAATAAAATATAGGATATAAAGCTGATATATGTGCAATTGCACATATATTGGATGTTATGGGCAGTTATAAAAAAAAAGAATATGAGAAAGTTACAGCTATTATTATTCATAGGAGTTTTTTGTTTTTCTTGTGCTGACAAGCCGAAAACTAAAGAGAAAGAGAATCCGACGAAAACTCAATCAGACTTAATGGTAAAAACAGTCGACAATAAAGAAAAAGGAATAATTAAGAAAGTTTCCACGTCATTTTACGACTGGTATTTGAAGCGAATTAATTCTCAGACTGACACTACTGCATTTGACTATGTTATTGTGAAAGGAGAAAATGGAAAATGCAAAGTGGACTTTGAACCTTACTTTAATCAACTGCGACAACTCAAAACAATTTCAAAAAAGTTCATGGACAAAGAACTTGAACGAACAAAAGATTGTGTTAAGCATATGAGAACCGTTGATTGGTCAGAATATAAAGACGCAGATGCTTACAAGTACGAAGATTATTGCCCTGACTGCGGACAAATGTATTGGGTTCAAAGTCAGGAACCTTACAGCGGTGTTGAGATAGTTGACATGAAAAAGAAAGGAAATATATGGTTTACAACGCTTGAATTTTATAGTGATTACAACAATAAAAGAGTAAGGAATGATGGCTTTTCCCCTGTAATTAAAATTGAAAACGAGAATGGGAAATGGTTAATGACAGAAATAACATTTTTATGAAAAAAATAACTAGCCCATAACGCTCGTATGTTCACCTACTGGCTAACATGCAATTAATAGTCTGAACTGGGATTAAACGGATGAAGCAGATTAATCAGAAAGAAAAAATAAGAGAACAGGATCTGCTGAATCATTTAATCTGATTGAATCACTGCTGCGCGATTGTATCGCGTGGGAAAACAAGTAAAAACGAATGGAGACAGTATTGCTACAGTTATGAAATGCCACACGATGCAATCGTGCAGCAGCGAAGGGAAGTTGTCTGAATCAGAATTTACAGAATTATTGAATCCACGGTCACTGACCAACGGGAAGTAATTTACAGAATAAACAAATAAAATAAACAAACATCATGAATTTATATTCTCGAACTATCATACGGATTGCAAAGCGAATCCACAAAAACAGAAAAGTTTCCGGGGTACATTTATATATAATTTATTATTTATTAGTGTTTCTAACAATCTGGGTTACCAGTAATATTTTTATTAATAAGATAGCAGTAATAACTGTTTTATTTATTTTATTATTTATATTTTTATCCATGGGCTTTATTATAATTGCATTCCTTGCTGAAAAAGAACTGTATGAAAAAAGTCTCCAATATCTGTACGATTCAGGATTAAAAAAAATCAGTAATTTCTTTTATGAGGGTAATTTTAAAGATTATCGCATTCAATTTATTTTGATGAACGATACATACAAAGATGGAATGTCTCTTGAAAATAATCTTTTTGTTGTTTATTATACTGATAATTTGGAAGATATAACTTCCAATGAGTGTCATAGTGAAACCACTGATTTAGGATATATTATCTATTCTTCAAGTTCATTAAAATTAGTTCCAAATAATAGAAGTACTACAAATTTCAAAAATTGTCTGAACGGATTGATTCGTTACATAAAAGAAAAAGATTTCAAACCAATATCGAAAGTAGAATGGGATTTGATATATATTAAGGGCAGAAATTATAAAACAATTAAAATACCTGTTGATGAGAAATAATTAACCACACTCCTCCGTATATCATAGGATAATATAAAGATTAGCGTTGAGAGTGTTTGGTCAAGAGTCGTTCGCACGCTGACGCAAGTTTCATGGTAAACCAAGCAGCAGAGCCAAGCGGTAACTTGTGTGTTGTTTTGAAAAAAACAATCTATTCTTCTTTTTTGCTCTAACGAGCAACACATGATTACAAATCGGCGCGAGCGTGGGATAAATAAATAGTTTTTTTTTAAGAACGCATTACAAACCTGCCTTTGACAGGTTAGACCAACCAATACAAAATAAAACAATGGTTACAACGAACATAAAATAATAATCAAAAACCAGTGAAATAAATATGTTAGTACCATCAATGAACTTAGCTGAAATACGAAAAGAGATTGATAAGGATTATCCTATAGTGTATCGTAAAATGGGATATGTTGGAAAAGCGTTGACAAAAAGTTTAAGTCCCCAGGCAAAGAAAGCGGGTTTTCAGGTGTTTTATGAGTATCGCTCCCCGCATAACAATCATTGGATATACAGGGTGTATGGTACAAAAAAGAAAACATTGTATGAGGGAGCATTGATATATCATACGGGGAAAAATCTTGTTGCGATTACAGTTACCGAAGAAATAAAAATTATTTATCATACCCACCATTTCTTTGAACGTTATAACCAACGGCTTAATTTGGGTTTAACTTCATTCAGTGATTTAGTGCGACACTTTTTGGGGTCAGATATTATTTTTATATTTCATGAATTAGAGGAAATTGAACCAGCTGTATGGTCTATGTTTTGTATCATACCCAGAGGAGCAATATTGGGAACGTATTATCGCAAATTGGAAATTATGAAAGCAAATACATTTGTTACAACCGACATGTTACACGAAGATCAACATGAATTGCGAATGTTTTTGAAAGAAAAATTTAAAAAGTATGTTTCATCATCGAGCGAACTTGATTAAAAATTCTACGTGATGGATGCAACCCGTCCTCTGGTAAGCCAAGCATCCTTCGCTTGGGTTGGAGCAAGTTACAAATTGGCGCGAGTGGGGGGTCTTAAGCCCCAAAATTCCTGCCATACCCAAAATCTCACTCTTCAAACCTGAACAACTATAAAAGTTGCAGTTCCCTTCATTTTATTGATTTATATTGCGATTTAGATTTACTTCCTTCTGAATTACCATTCCTCAACTGAAAAGCAATCTCAATTATCAACAATCTTATACATATCATCAACAAAGCCGCAAATCTTATCATAGCTGTAACGATTCATGTGCAAGATGGAATTGCCCGACAGTTCACTTATTTCGGGGAATGAAAGCCACAATGCTTTCTTTGTTTTCTCAAAACAGTCATACGTAAATTCGTTTTCCTCTTCCTTCATTTCCAGTGCCAGACTGAGTGCTTCAGTAGCTTCTGCATGATATTCCGTGGGAATTTTCTCCAGTCGCATTTCCAAAAAACGTTTTTTACCTTCTTCATCGTGGCGGAGTGGAACTTTGAATTTAGTAATGTCTTCGTCGCTATCATCCACACCATCGTGTACCCGCTTAAACATAAACTCGCAGATGTCATTGGTGCAACGTATGGCTTTCCCGCGGATTAAATCCCGTAAATCGGTGCTGTAATTGCTTATTTCGGGGAAATGCTGCAAAGCCAACTGCTCCAACTCCCGCACAAGCGGATCAATAAACTTGTCCTTTCGTATCTTTTCTATTTCTATTATCTCCAGTAGTTTGCCGGCTTCTTCTAAGTATTTTTCGAGATCATCCATAGGGAATATAAATTATTTAAATCTGGTATTGTGACTTCCAAGTCTCTTAAATTACGTTCATTTGTTTAGGTCTCGCGGCTTCCATACCTCAATCCGGGTTCCCTTTGCTGCCGCACGATCAATGTCATTAAGATAAGCATCTACGAAATAATAAGGGAAGAAATAAGAACTTAATTCTCTCTACTAAGGGTTAACCACTCAATACAAATAATGTTTTTAACCCTTAGTAGCGTAAATTTAAGTAGCAAAGCACCCTTATTTGTATTATACCAAACTCAAACTCAAAATTGAAATTCCTTATCTTAATGACATTGGCCGCACGAATTCTATAGTGTGGCAAGAACATTAGAACTACAACACATGATCCAATTGTTTTTATTTTCTTTCCCCACGCGATAAAATCGCGCGGGAGCAGGAGTTAGGGGCAGTTTTTTAATCCTAAAATCTTCTGAATTCCATTTTCTTATTACTGTGTCTTAAAGAATCCTTATATGAATCTCGTTGGTTTTTCCACCAATCAAGCCAAATGTTCTTTGTCGTTTGTGCAGAGAAAAATTTTATCTTTCCGTTTTTATAACTGTACTGGAAATTTGGGCTTATTGAACAATAATCGGTTAAAGTACAAAGGTCTGTCATGTAGCCTAATGTGATTTCATTGTTTTCAACTCCAATCCGAATTGGCATTTGATAATTGTATTCGTATAATATTTTTTCAACTTTCACGAAACGACTATACTTTCTAGAAAACCCTCTCATAATTACTCTAAATAATTCTTTCTCTGGGAAGTCAATTCGATTTTTCAACTTGATTTTTTTCTCTAATAATTCCTGTGGAACTTCTTGAGCAAAGGGTTTGTCTTTTAGGTCATATCTCAGTAATCCACTTGTAATTTGCCAGCAATCTGTCGCTGTTGAATCTAAAATATCAAATAATTTCGGAACGTCAGATTCTCTGGGGTCTCGAATTAATAATCGTATTGCGCCTGTTCTCAGAAAATCATTTTGGGCTAATAATTTAAATAAAGCATCTCTTGCCTTTAAGTTGACGAATTCTTCTAAAAATCTACCCTTTATTTCGCAATTTATTCCTATTAAATGGATTGTGTAAAGTGCCGCGAATTTAGCGTCATTACATTTAGTTGTGTCTATGAAATTTAGTAATGGAGTAATAGCACTGTCTGAATGTACAGCAATTGAAAACATTAAGTCGTTATAACCAATCCAATAGGCTTTTCCTGTTTCATGTAATTCGTGATTAGTTATCAAACGAGGAATCAACTCTTCAATTGTTGATTTGCGGTCAATCTTCATATATATTCGACTTCCCTCAACCGGTATATAATAATCCTTTTGTTTAATTTCTTGTTTTTGAGGTTTGTCTTTTTTGCAACCGATAAACATCAACACTATAAAAATCGTGAATAAATATTTCATCATATAAAGTTTGTTTTTCATTTTTTAAAATTGCGCAAGAACATTAGAACTACAACACATAATCCAATTGTCTTTATTTTCTTTCCCCACGCGATAAAATCGCGCGGGAGCAGGAGTGGCAGCTGAGGTGAATTTCTTTCGAACACTCGTAGTACTTAACTAAGTTCGTCGCTTAATATGATATCTAATTTTTCAATTTCACAAAGTAAATCTTTATCCCCGATTCCCTCATAAATAATTCTTGGAGCAAACCATTTATTCCATTCAAGAAGCTCGATTAGATCGTCTGTGTTATGTAATAGGGCTTGTTCTAGCTTAATATACCTTCCAGTTAAGAACTCACAACTATTTGCATGATATACATGTTTTTGATTATGCTCTTCAATTAGAAGTAAAATGTTACTTATAATATTCAACGCTGTTTCTTTTCTCATGTGTTATAGATTTTTTATTAGTTTAGGAAATAATTCCTTAAATCCCCCCGCTGCCCCCCGATTGCATCGTGTGGCAACAACTCTAAATCAACAGGATTATGAATTGAAAATCGATGGAGTCAAATTTATAATTTCTATGCATGGTTTTCTTTCATTTAATTGTTTTTATTGCCAACTTACTTGCCACACGATGCAATCGTGCGGCAGCAGCGGGCGATCAATGTCATTAAGATAAGCATCTACGAAATAATAAGGGAAGAAATAAGAACTTAATTCTCTCTACTAAGGGTTAACCACTCAATACAAATAATGTTTTTAACCCTTAGTAGCGTAAATT
>Ga0209123_1000269_pt1 | contig 74217 bp, 56 predicted proteins | sample BarGraIncu00431A_FD_184500 | JGI IMG/M metagenome (GOLD analysis project Ga0209123, IMG submission 184500) | Arctic peat soil microbial communities from Barrow, Alaska, USA - Barrow Graham LP Incubations 004-31A (SPAdes) (version 2) | ecosystem: Environmental > Terrestrial > Soil > Wetlands >... | reverse complement strand
CCAAATAGTATTTAAAATTTGGCTAAAGCCTTGTAGATCTATATCATTTTATCCGCCCCATAAATGGGACGGCAATTGAAATAAACATATTTTCTCTATAAAATTAAAATAGGACATTATTTACTTCTACTTACTTAACTCAATGTCTCGATAAAACTCATTTTCCTCTCTCAATATCGTATCGAGTCCTGCGCCATTGTGGTGATGACTTCGTTTTGGAAATTATATAGTTTCACGTAAGTTTGCGAAGCGGCAGTTGCACTCTGTGGTGTAATAACCACAAAACTCATGGTGGTAGGAGCTACACCATTATGATCAATCCATGTTCCGGAATTTGCATAGATGCATTTCTCATCGTTTAAGTTTTTCGACGCAATAATCTTCGGATCGTGGGTATGACCGAAGATAACGATTCTTTTATCCGAATTCGGATTCAGGAAATACTGATTCGTTGCCTGAAACTCCGATTCACTTGCCTTACCCGAATTTGCTATTGCCTGACTGATAGGAATAGGTATGGGCACATGATTGCGCGTTTGCCGTTGAGTCCAGCTATCCTGAATGCCTTTGTAGAACCTGACATCTATCACTCCACCCGGGGTAGTTTGATATGGGAGTATATCGTTTACCGCGTAGTTTCCTTTGAAACCATTCACATTGGTGACGATGATCTTCTCGTCAAATTTATTGGCGATCGGGTAAGCGGCTAATGCTTTGCTCCATACATACCAATACGTGTATAGCAAAGTTTGGCTGGCAGTTCCCGAAGGGTTTGGTGTAATCACAGGTGGCGTGTCGGCAGGAGTTACAGGTTTTTGCATAACATACAGCACTGCTATTCTGGTGTAAAAATACCCCGGAGGCAAAATGGTACCCGGAGCAATATCCTGATTGGAGATAGGGTCGGGGGCACAAAAGAAATTATAGCGATGTCCATGTTCAATGGCCATCTTGGGTACATCCGCCGGCGAATAAGTTCCCAAGCCTTGTTCATCATCCCGGGCTTGGTTTATTCCGGGGAGTATACTCTCCACATTGGCGGCCGTAATGGTCAAATCATGATTACCGGGCACGTAGGTAACGCGTATCTTCTTTTCTTGAATGATACTATTAAAAGCATCTATCACGCCTTTATTGGTTGCTGCAATACGTTTTACAAAATCGGCCTGATCCTTTCCCTGATAGGTATCCACATTAGCAGGCACAAACCATTCGTCCAGCATATCTCCGGCAATAACCAGTTCTTTTACGTTGGGAGCCGCTTTTATCTGTTTCAGCAGTTTCTCCAACGACCCCAGATTCTTGTTGCACTCAGCATAGGTCAAATCGGCACCCAGATGAAGATCGCTCATCACTACGATCATATTCCGTTCATTACCACCATTATTGAATGCGCCGATGGTATGATCTACCGGATCGTTCTGGCAGGATGAAAACAGAGTTACGAACAGAACTACAAAACACAAAACAGGGATACATGTAGGATTTTTCATATTGATTGCTTTTTATTGTTGGTTTGTACTAGTAAGATGGGGTATAATCTGTCTGAACCTCGATTATATCAGATAAAAGGATGTATCAGATTTCAGAGTATCTGTCTTCATCTGATTCATCTGCTTCCTCCAAGTTCAGACTATTACACCTTTTGTCTTGTCACGGTTCACAGAACCGCGCCAACGGTGGGCTTCTTAATCTTTCTTTTTCTTTCCAAAAAATAATTTTATTAGCAAACTAACTCCAGTACCTGATAAAAATCCAGCAATAAATCCGAAATGTTCATTAATTTGTGTTTTAGGATAATTGATTAGGATTTCTATTACAACGGCAGAAATAATCAGAAATACTGATACGATAATTGTACTTTTTTTTGTCATAAAATTTTAGATTATATAGTAAATTCATTTTTTACACTCCAAAATTACAAACTCTTTTTAACGCCACCAACAATAATTCTGATTATTTTTAAACAAATCAAATTATCCTTTATTTATGAGGGTTTCGGATCATAAAAAAACCGCCTCTACTTTGCAGTTGAGGCGGTTCTTCGGTCTAAATATCTATCTATCGGTTTATTATTCTCTCTGAAAAAATTAAATTACAAAGGTGGTGATCCTGTCACCCACTGCTATCGTAGGTCTGTGACCTGTGCTTCTTTTCATTTTGTTTGTCACGGTTCACAGACCCGCGTCAGCGAGGAGCGGTTGTCCAACTTTTAAAATCAGACTGAAATATCGTTGCACAGGAACTGGCAAATTTTCCAATTGACTTTTATGATATATTTGGTCAGAAACATTTTTTAATTGAGTAAACAGTATTTTTCTTGATTGCTGAATTGGATGGACAAATTTAGATTACCGAAGAATAAGATAAGCAGTAGCAATTCTACTGTTAAAAATATGATTATCATAACCTTTTGCTTTTCATTTTTTATAAAATAGTCTGACTTGTGGAAGTATGGCAACAACAATTAAAGGTATGGCATAAAGCATATAAAATGTTTGCAACCAACCTACGCCTTGCACAAAAATTGTTTCTACTTGAATCCAAATGATGAGCGCAAATGCTATGTAGATGCTGTATGACCATGCCCAATGCATATCCTTAAACAGATTAAATTTTTCGGCAAGTTCACTTTTTGTTTTTTTAATTAACGCTATGGATATCAAGCATGGAGCAAGTCCAAGAATAGAGAATAGAATAATACCCGGAAATAGAAAATCAGCAAATGGAGAATGTTCCAAAATGGACAAGGGTAAACCACCAATTAATTTTCCAGATGGGGAAATGATTAACATGGAACCACCACCTAAGGCACTTAAACCAAGAAATAATAACATTGCGATAAGAATATTTCTTGCTATTGTTGTTTTCATTATCAGTTATTTAAAATTCTAAAAAATAGTCCAAAAACTATGACAACAAATATTGTTATATAAATCGTCTTGTTATGTTTTGCAAGCCAATTTGGAAGATAAATATCAAAGTTCTCGTTCTTAGAATCTGAATATTTACGGGCTAGAATGGTAAACGGACATTGCCACCTGAAAATAAGTAAGACTATCCATTCTATTACAATACATCCAATTCCAATCCATACAACATCGTCAATCTGGTTCACTATAACTGCATAAGCCATATAGAACAATACGATATTCAAAAATAGCCAAATCAGGGTATGAATACTTTTTATAAGTTTCAATTTAGTTTCTGTTATCATACCTGTATGTCATAGACATTGTGGAGCTGTAGCACTTTAATTTTTATCAGCTAAACTGGTCTTATTTTTCAAAATATCATTTTCAATTACTTGTCTTATTAATTCAGGTTCTTCAAATAAAGGGCTGTGTGCTGAATTTTTGAAGGTATAAAATCCTTTTAATGGGGCTTGAAGTTTAGTTAAATATCTTTTGGAAAGATCAATATTGACTGTTAAGTCATATTTACCACTAAGTAAGTAAACAGGAATATCAAGTTTAGGAACTTGAGAAGTAAAATCTGTTTCGAGCATTTCATTTATCAGATTTGTTTTGGGCAAAAATATAAACTTTGATTTCCAAATATTTATTTTTTCTCTCAACGTGTACGCTTTACAAGTCCATACCGGAATAAAAATATCACGGAAAACAGATTTCATTTTGTGCATGGTTCCAATTCCAAGTTCATGCATGCATTGGTCACGTGTAGCAGACTTATAGTATGAAATAATATTTGAATCAGTTTCTGAAACAGGATATTTTTTTAGTTCATTCACTCTTTTTTGATTTCCATCAGCAGTGTATTTATCCAACATAAATTTATATGCCATTTTTTCTGATACAGCCTGATTTGTAATCTGCCCCATACCAATATATGCATAAAATAATTCAGGATCTCTTGACACTGCAAGCAGAGCTATCGGTGTGCCTCCAGAATGAGCCATTATATAAATTTTTTGCTTACCAAAACGCTTCCGTAAGTAGTTAGTAACATCAATAGCATCTGATGCAAGCTGATTAAAATTCATACTTTCCAATGTTACCTCCGAAGTATAAGAAAGCCCTCCGCCACGCTGTTCCCAGTAGCATACAGTAAAATAATCTTCAAGCCCAGGGTTGAACTTGTCGATTAAAAAGTAATTTGGGAAAGCAGGTCCACCATGAACGTACAAAAGAACAGGATTTTTTATGTTTCTACTTTTAATAAACATCCCTTGTTTTACTCCACCAATTTTTACAACTATTTTTTCTGAAATACTTCCCGATATTGGCTTACCAGTATCATCTAAATACCGTACAGTTTTTCCAGGGCTGTATACTAACAAAATACAGGTTAGAATTAATAATAATCCAACTATAAGTATAAATGTTATTACCAACATGCGGCTTATTGAATTTAGGTTCATTGTGAACGTTACACTTCCCTTTTCCCCAACTCTTCAACTTCATCAAGCCATTTTTTTCTTTTCAAATCGTCTGACGATTTAAGTATGGCAAATGATGAAATTGTAACTGGTTTTATTCCGCTAAATTCAAGAATCCCAGTTTTCATGGAGTGATGTCCAGGACTTTTGTTTATTAACCAATAATACCATTTAGGTGTATCCATAGTAACAATAATTCGAGCGGTTCTACCTTTCAATAATTTGGCAGGCAAGGGTGATTTTTCATGATACTTAAAAGCAAAATTGGGTAGAAAAACTCTATCTATAAAACCCTTGAGTAATGCCGGATAAGTTCCCCACCAATTAGGATAAACAATCACCAAATGGTCTGCATCTAAAATATCTTGCTGAATTTTTTGTAAATCAGGTTCAAGTTCTGAAACTACTCTATAACCGAAGGTAAGTATTGGATTAAATTCTAAATCAATCAAGTGAACCAACTTGCATTCAGAACCACTCATATCTGCACCTTTTTTGTAGCTTTCTGCTAAAGCAAAACAGAAACTTTTTTTGTCCGGGTGTCCATTTATTATCAGGATCTTTTTCATTTAGGTGTATTTGTTTTATATAGTGAAACTTTTAAACAAAATTACTCGGTTTAAAAATCTACGACGTTATACAATTATGTATTTGAATTGCATAATTCACACATTACCAACTATCAGAATGTTGTGATAAGATTGGGTAAAATTAAATGTAGTTGGTTCAAATTTTCAACAACCTTCGGCAAGGGAGATATTTCAACCTTAATCTCCCGTCCCTCCGGATATATCTATCTTATTCTTTGCAGAATGGTTCTGGCTGGTTGTTGGGAACCAACGGTCAGCTGAGCTAATTGCAATCCCAACTTCTTGTATTCTTATGATTTGTAATCCGTTCTTTAAAAGAAAATAATTTGTCTATCGGATTTAAAATTCTCATAGTACAAAGAGGTGGGATTAGAAATAAATCCCACCGACCAACCCGCACTTTTGTGCAAGTAAGTAATGGACATATATCCGTGAAGACAAGGTCTATTTATTTGTGTTTAGCGGATTTTTTTTCTATCTCGTTCCAAAGTGCTTTGAACGATGCGGAAGCTTTTGAATTAGGACTGAAATCGGCCAGAGGTTTTCTGTAAATGCCCATCTTTTCAATATCGGCAAGAAAAGGAATAAATGAATGGCACAAATTAGTCATTTCCCGGGAAAGTTCCTTCATCATGTTCTGGTGAATTGATTTCCGGACCTCTACCATAGAAAAAAAAGGTATCACTGAGGATGCATCCAAATTATCTTCTTCAAAAAAAGATATAATCTGCTCGTATGTGCGCTGACAAAGAGGAGTTGGCACAGTAGGCACAAGAATATAATCGCAGGCATGAAAAATATTCTCTGCTAAAATTGAAATTCCCGGAGGGCAATCCAGAAAAACAAAATCATAGTCATTTTTCAAATCCTTCAATGCTTCCTTGATTCTTTTTTTTGATTTCTTGACCTGATCAAGAATCGTATCCATGTGGCGATATGAAAAATCTGAAGGAATAATATCTAGCTTATGGTATTCAGTATCTGTAATAATATCCCGTAGTTCTACTTTTCCGGTAATAATCTTTTTCAGACTGGCATCATTTCCAATTTCTTTATCATAGTAAAATGAAGATGATCCCTGCGGATCGAGATCCCACAAGAGGGTCTTATATCCATCAAGGCTTGATAGATAAGACAGATTGACTGATGCAGCAGTTTTTCCTACGCCGCCTTTGATATTGTAAATACCAAATACTATCATTTTGATTCTTCGGCTTTTTCTTCAGGTTTCTGTTTTTTTTCTTTCTTTCCTATCTTCTCTTTTTTTTCAGACTTTTCAGGTTTCTGTGGTTTATTTTTCAGCAGTTTCTTTTCAGTACGAACTAATTCCCACATGGTTTCTTGTTCCTGATTAAGGTCAATCTTCTTGTTTCTTAATTTTTCTTTTAGTGCAATTACCTCTTTTTTCATCTTTTCAATTTTACGAACGGATGTTTCAAGAGTCTTGATAACCGATGTTCCTTCTCCTTTCTCCTGTGAATTATCTACAGTTTCTTTTAAAGTATTAACTACTTCAATTGCTACTTCAATGCTGTTTTTTTTGTTCTTCTTTTTCATTTTTATTTAATTTTAAAGTCAACAATATTGCATTTATATTACATTAGTGTTACAGAAGTATTTCATTTAGATACAGATATTTAAATATATTCCATTAATATGCAAACATACAAATAATACTTTAAAAAACATAATGAATTTTACATTTTTTTAATCATCAGAACTTTAAAATCCACGCTTATCAGTATTCGTAAAATTGATTATTATTCCAAATATCCAATTCTCTGTAGATATAGGAAGTGCTTAAGTCAAAATCACTTATATATCTGAAAAAAAAGCTGTCCGTTACAGACAGCTTCATTCGCAAAAAGAGGTTAAGAGAAAATCAAACAAATATATTTAGCAGAATATATTTCAGGGTCAATATATGTATGATCGCTCAATCACATGTTGAGGAACGCCATTGGCACCCTCGTTCGGCGAAGCGTCCCGCTTCATCGAGATAAAACTTGCCCGTCCACTGACGGAAGAAAAGCTCCTGTTTTTCATTGTATATTTAAATAAGCAAGGCTCTGCCTTGCTTCTAGCTTCGGCATAGCGGGACGCTATGCCGAACAAAATACCAATAGACTACGCTTAACTAGGTTAGCCAGCCAATGGACGAGGCGTGTGTTATGCCCTCGTATTTTATTGTCAATGTATCTGCATACACTTAATTGTGTTGTCGTCATAAAAATCTATTCCTATTTTATTGTCTTTATACCACAATCTATTGTATTCAGTTTTTTCGTTAGGATTACCTAGTTTTAATGAAAGTTGTTCTTTGGTATCTGTAATCAATACTCCATACAGTAGCTCCGATTTATAGCCTGGTTTGAAAAAAATAGTTGTCAAACACCCATCTTTGTCAAATCTAAAATCAATGCCGTCTGCTGCATATACCAAATAAGTACAATCATTATATTTAGAAATTGTAGAATCATTTCCTAATAAATTAAAAATGTTATCAAATTTAGCAGATGGAAATTTTGTTCCGATTAAATTCACTAACTGTTTTATATTCAATTTGTCGGAATTGTTGAAATATACTTTTTTACAAGGATAATTAATAGAGTCAATTTTATTTGAAATATAAAATAGTTCTTCGACGTCTGGCTTCCAAGGCTGTGTTTTTCTATTTATGCGTTTTTGCCAATAATTTTTTATTTTATCGATTTCTTTTTTTGTTACAGAAAATCCACTGTCAATATAAAACTCCCATATTAGTCCATTATAGATATTGTGTGCTCCTATTATTTTATTACAGTCTTTATAGAAGTGTGACTCTGCTAAAAAGTCAGTTTTGTTTTCTGGTTCTAAAATATTTGTTAATATGATATGAATTATCACAGTTTTATTAGTATCTCCAATAGAGTTGTATAATGATTTTATACAAGGTTTGCCTATTTTAATTAATTCATTGACAGTTGAGTCCTTATAATTCACTGTTGAACCAATATATGAATGGTCACAAGTAATGGAATTCCATGACAACCTTTTAATCAGTCTGTCTATTCCTGCGTTAGTTTGAGCAGTAACTGCAAGCGAACTAATTATCAAGATAATGTATAATATTTTTCTTTTCATAATATGGGGCCTAACACCAATATATGCGCAACTCAATTGCACATATATCTCCATATTGCTGGGTATGTGCAATTGAGTTGCGCATATTTCCACTTTAGGGTCAAGTTGATGATGTTTTTTAATTAAAAATTCACATCAAAGATAGAAACTATTTCTCGTATTAATAACGTATCTTTTGATTAATTTAAAAAATATGTAATTGGCGTTAAGTGCTACTGTATGAACAGCTATATATAGTTTAGTTTTCCTTCCTTTTTCATTATCTTCGACACAAATTCTTTCTCTACACCGTTTTTTTTTAATAGAACCTCCCTATAAATGAAAATATGTCCCTTCCAAAAACTTTTTAGACCCTTCCAAACAAAAAGTGGAGCCTTCCAAAAACTTTTTGTTGCCATCCAAACGAAATTTGTTGCCATCCAAAAATGTTTTGGAAGCCTCCAAACGAAAAGTTGAAGGCAACAAAAATGTTTTGTTGCCTTCCAAGCAAAATTTGTTGCCATCCAAAAATTGTTTGGAAGCCTCCAAATGAAAAGTTGACGGTTCCAAAAATATTTTGTTGCCATCCAAACGAAATTTGTTGCCATCCAAAAAATGCTTGGAACCGTCCAAACTGAGACTATCCAGAAAACTGTGTAAATAAAAGGACACTATTGGACATTACCCCGATGCTTGTCAGTGTCTGTTGTTTGCAAACAGTGTGGTAGGAACGACTTAAAATGGATGGTAGTAGTATTGTCGGTGCATATATCCAAAAGAGAAAGGGAATAAACTGCTGTTTACCCCCTTTGCACCCTACAAAAAAATAGTTTTGTTCTTACTTCAACGAAATGGTAGAGTTGGCACCCCAGCTAACTTTTGAAGCGGCACCTGCTGTGTTCCACAAGCATTCGCGCACAGTAAGTGTTTTGCTGTTAGGATCAATGGCTATTACCTGAAACGATAATTTTGTTTCGTCGCCTTTACCATCAGTGGCTTCCAGACCTGATATAGACCCTTTCATAGGTGAATCTACCCTATAAATAGGTAAACTAATGTCTTTATCGGGTCCTACATAAGAGTAAAATTCATTACTATTGGTATTACCATGAAAATAAGCTTTGATGTTTTTATGAACTTTTAAAAATGTCACTAATCCACGTTGCTCAATAATTGTTCCCGATTTTGTAGTGTTCCCATCTTTCAACTGTTCTTCCAGTAAGTTTTCAAATTTATCGGTTGCATTTATATCATGGGTTCCGTTTGGATTTGTAAAATGCTTTGCTTCGCAGTCCGGTTCATCGTGCGTAAATATAATTACAGGAGTTGCAGAATTAACCATAGATAAGTCTTTTTCCATCCATACACGGTTGGCCGAATCGGGCCACATGGTTACAAACATAAAATGTACCCCGGCTATTTCTTTTGTGTAATTAATTTTATCTGTGTTGTAGTTATAAGTTTCGTTTGTTCTTGGTGTAGAAGGAGTGAGCATACGATTATAAATACCTACCATGGAGCTTGCATCTGTGAGCGGATTCATTGGTTTTGGATACCCTATCGCATTGGAAACGTCATGATTTCCGCAAGCAAGCAGGAAACTAATCTTCTGATTGTTACTCGTTTTAAGTGTCACACCGTCACCCAAATAATCGGCACTAAATTGTGCCCATGAAGCTGTGGCTGATTGAATTCCTCCTTGTTGACGATTGGCAATATCACCGGTAATAATCATATAGTCTATACTGCCGACTTTTTTATTTGCATTCACACCCCCATCGTTTGGAAATGTTACGGTAGGCAAGGTATTCATTTGCTGGGTCATGGCTTTGTTTACAGTGGTTGCTTCTACTTTCTCTTTACCTTGAAAGGTCCGAACTGCTCCATAATGTAAATCTGATGTGTAAACAAACTGGGTGATAGTGCCTGATTGAGCTTTTAGTCCGGAGCCAAAACCAGAAAATAATATTAATGCTAACGAGACAATATAGAATAATCTTAGCGTCTTGTTATTAGACTTTGTTGTTTGGTTTATTGGGAGTGCTTTCATTATGTTCATTGTTTGTGTAAAAAAATCTCACACGCTTGGTGTGAGATTTTCTTTTAATGATTAATGTTGATTTCCTTTGCCATTGCTCTGGTAACAACCCATGTCAGTACCAGGTAAAGTTACTTCCGATGGTTTAAAGTTTACATTAGTTACCTGAATGGCATTTAATGGAGCAATTTTAGTAGCATCTGTTGTTCCTTTAGCAAGAGCTGGTGAAGTAGATTGTAATCTGAAATTGTATGAAGCTACAGCAGACACATCGGCTAGTTTACCTGTATATGGAAGGGCAAAGCTTGTAAACAATGGATTCCCTACTTTCAGATAAGTAGTACCATCATATGGAGCTACGATGTTAGGACATACTCCACCAACGATAGTGTATAAGTGCGTTTGTTGAAAATTGACATTAGATAAAAGAGCTGTATATGCAGGAATATCTGTAGATTGTGGTACAGTCACAGATGTAGTTCCACTTGTAAGTGAAGCACCAACCGGATATACATTATTCATCACGCGTAGTGAGTCACCATACGTGTAGTTATAACCATATGACATATTTAATACATCGGCAGCCGGATTGTTATGAACTCTCACACCGGTTCTACAGTTTACCATCAAGTTATTGAATGCTTTTCCTTTTGCACCTTCTTCGTAATTGATTGAACCGCCACGACCTGTAGGATCTTTTTGACGGTAACCACCACTGATATAGGTATTGTTGTACATATTTACATTGGTTTGTGGACCTATTCCACCTTTGTTAGAAGCTTTTGTTCCGTTAGTTGCAGTTCCTACAAAAAGATTGTAAGCCATGTCTCCCACAGTACCACTTTTTGCATTTAAACAATCACCACCAGTAGCACCACATTTTTCGAATGTATTACGCATGAGGTGAATACGACCTGTTGAGATACGAACGGCATCATCAATACTTCCATACAACCAACTATCTTCCATAATGAAGTCACCGGTTGGATTTTGGAATTTAATACCGAATGAACCATCTCCAGATTTATTTCCGGTAGGGAATAGAGTAGCTCCAAATTTCGCTCCCATATACTCAACATGTGTCCATTTCAAATCAAGTAAGGTACATGAAGGTTCACAGTTTATTCCTGTCCAATACCCTACGTAAGCTGAATCTGCTGCTGCAGAATATCCGGCTGCATCAGTTTTTGTAAAGGTTTTATCCGGCCCAATATAGTTAGGCAATGCTTTTGTTCCTAACGAGATAAATACACCTTTTACTAAAATTGTTTTACCTCTGCTTACTTTAAGATTTACACCCGGTTGAAGAAGTAATGTATCACCAACATTAACTGTTATGTCAGCACCTACTGTATACGTTTTGCCACTCAACATAGTTCCTTTCACACTTCCTGATAAAGGAGCTGCATCACTAACTGCAAGTCCGACAACCACTGGTGGAATAGAAACCGTAGTGGAATCTTTTGCACATGAAGAAAAGAGGCTACAAGCTAATACTGCTACAGCACTCAAAGAAAAAATTTTTGTTTTCATACCTTGTTTTAATTGATTATATTATTGTTTTGTTATTATTTGTAATGATAAAGATTATTTGATGATATGTTTTTTGAAATAGAAATGCAGACAACCAGACTTTTCTGCTGAGCTTGTCGAAGTATAACTGGTAACTATTTACTAGTAACTACTTAAAATGAATATCGGAATCCAAGCAGGAAATTGCGTCCGTATTGCTCTTTCTGAACCAGAATACTATTGGGACTGTCTTGTTCCGGAAGTTTAATATTACTATTGGAGTTGTAGAAATCGTTCGGTTTCAGAATTCGGGTGATAGCAGCCGAATTCAAGAGGTTACGCGCTTTTCCGAAAATACTCAGATTTATTTTTTTACTTAGTTTCTGTTCGAACGAAAAATCAAAAGTTGTAACAGGCATACTCCAGTAGTCTAATCCTTCCCATCCGGAGACAAGTGAAATATATTTTCCGGTATAAACCATCGATACCTGACAGTCGAGTCCTATCTTTTGATTTTTATATAATAATGACAAATTGGCGATATGATCGGCTTGCCCCTGCATAGGTCTGGTTACTTTAACGCTGTCTGTTATCAGGTCTGAAGCAGTGTTATTCGGATCACGTCGGTGATATGTCAGTTTATTAGTTGTAATACTTGACTTTGTATAGGTATAATTGGCAGAGACTCCAAAATTTCCGAAATACTTAATCACAACCAGTTCGGCACCAAAATTTGTAGCTGTACCAAAGTTCTGCGGTTTAAGTTGTAAAGCCGATGGACCATTTTCGCGAACTAAACTATATTCAATAGGGTCTTGTATGTTTTTATAAAAGAAGCCGGCTAGTATTTGTTCCGAAGCTCTGGGGAAAAGCTCATATCGGAAATCAAGATTCTGCGCTTTTGAACGTTTTAAATAAGGATTTCCTTTTTCATCGAATGTCTCACCTTTTATATTGTATGGTATTACTTCGAAATAACCTGGACGAGAGATGGATGAGAAATAACTCAAACGCAAATTCTGATTTTCGCTAAGTTCATATTTAAAGTGTAAGCTTGGTAATATATCCATATAAGTTGTATTTCCCGAAGCTCCGACAAATGACACTGGCATGGGAGTTAGCCATTTTAGGTTGGTTTGTTCTGCTCTTACTCCGGCCAACACATTCAGTTTGTTCATTACTTTAAATTTCAACTGTCCGTAGTAAGCAGCCACATCTTCGGTAACGTGGTAATCATTTTGATTTACCGGACTTCCCAGACTGGCACCATTACCACTAAATTGAAATTTGGCGGTGTAAATGTCATGATACAATTGAGTATTAGAAACTGAGTCAGGGATAGGATCAAGCGAATACTCGTTATAATAATTGTCACGTTCTTTATGTCTGTACATTCCACCGGCTTTCAGTTCCGTATTTTTAGATAGAAATTCCGGACACCAAGCAACATTCAAATAACCGGCTAAGTCCTTATCAGTATTGTGTCTCCATTTATGAGTGATGCCTTGAAGAATTGGATTGTTGATATCTGTGCTGTTAGCTTGTAGCTCCACTTCATCAGGGTTATTTGCCCACGCCTTAGAATATACAGCCGACCAATCAAGTTTAAGATCTTTATTCAGAGAATGATTTCCTTGAAGTGTAGAGTTATAAATACGTTCAAGTTGGGTTTGCGATCTGTCTTTCACCACCATATTACCGACACCTGTACTCAATGAAGTCTCAACCAAATGTCTGGAGATATATTTGTTCAACTCGAAATAGGCGTTATACAAACTAATTTTGTTGGATTTATTAATTTGATAATCAATCTTGTTGTGAATACCTAATCTGTTTTGTAAGGTGGAGTAGGTTCTTTTTTCCATGGTTTCAAATCCCGGTATAGTTCCCGGATTTGGTTGTGCTCTTGGAATTGCTACAAATGCGTCTGACCCGGTGTGGCTATTTTGGTTACTTACAGCTAAAACGATACCTAACTTGTTGCCGAAAAAACGATTCCCAATAATAATACCTCCATTAAAATTAGGGAATGGTTTGGTAGCTTTGAAACTTAAATTATCTTTGGTGAAGTCACCTGCCTGAGCAGATGTAATTCCTCTTTCGGCAGGTGATTGAAGTTGTACGACCGATGTATTGAACTGATAAAACGAACGGTCGAAAAATAACTGGTTGTAACCAATAGATCCATTAACGTTTATGATTAGTTTACTGGGAGCATCCTTCATTACTAAATTCATAGCACCACCAATAGCATCACCTTCCATATCGGGAGTCAATGCTTTGATTACTTCAATGTGCGAAAGCAATTCAGCCGGAAATATATCCATGGGCACATATCTGTTCTTGTCGTTAGGGCTTGGTATTTTAATTCCATTGACGAGTGTATAATTATATCGTCTATCCATTCCACGAATAATGGCATATTGACCTTCGCCGCTACTTGCTGTTTTTTGGATTGTTACACCCGAAACCCGTTGAAGAACATTAGCAACTGTTAGGTCTGGCGATAGTTGAATAGATTTAGCCGGGATGATATTCAATAAATTGTCAGCATTTTTCTCTGTGTTTCGTGCTGATTGGGTAGATTCTCTGTTCAGTTTTCCTACAATGCTTACCTCATCTAGAGATACATCTCGCGATTCAAGTAAAATATCAACACTCACTACATCTTTGCCTGCCGGAAGGTTGATTTCTTTTTCAACTTTTGCGTATCCCACGTATTGAATGCTAAAGAGGTATTTACCGCTCTTCAAATTTTTCAAAATGTATGTTCCGTCAAGGCGTGCTATATCATCAACTTTGCTATTTGAATTTTGTCGAATTATTGCGCCAATAAGTGGCTCTTGAGTTTTGGAATCCAGAATCCGTCCTTTTAATACGGTTGCATTAAGCTGTAGTGAGTAAAATACTAGACTAAGAAATATTGTTATCTTGGAATAAGTCGCTCTATTGAAAATCATTTTTTTGCTTTTATAATAATTACACATTTATATCAAAAGTATATTCTCATATACTTTTGTGCAAAAATATATAGAAGATTCATCTGTGAGGTGAAGGAAGTGTTTCATTCTTATTAAGATATTGTTGCTATAAGAGTAGATGCCTGTAATGTAGTGATATAATAATATTTCAAGCTGGTTTGAATACCCCAATGTTTAACTTAACCTCTCTATTTAGTAGCTGAGATTAACTTGAAATTTCTATAAAGATATTGTGGATGTGGTTCCCCATGCTATTCTTGAGTTAATTGCTGACGTGTTCCAAAGGCATTCCCGAACGGTCAAAGTTTTAGATTTTCCATTGATAGAAATAACCTGAAAAGAAAGTTTTGTTTCATCCGAGCCGGAGGCAGATCCTTTCATAGGTGAATCTACACGATATACATGCAGATTAACGTCGCCATCCGGACCAACAAAAGTATAGTACTCATTGTAATTGGTGTGTCCGTGAAAATAGGCTTTGATATTAGTATGCACTTTCAAAAAAGCAGCAAATTCTTTTTGTAGACTTAGCATGCCTTTATATTTTTCATCAATCTCATTTTCGTAATCAGCAGTTAAGCCATGATCACCAAATGGATTAGTGAAGTGTGTAGGTTCACCTGCTGCAGGATCATGACTAAAAATAATAATCGGAGTAGAGGCATTGACTGTTGCTAAATCTTTTTCCATCCAAACACGATTGGCAGAGTCGGGCCACAGAGTGATGAACATCATGTGAACACCAACTACATCTTTTGAATAATTGGGTTTATCAGTAGCGTAATTATAGGTAGATGACGTTTTAGGAGTGGTAGGCTTGAGCATTAAATTATAAATATTCACCATAGAACTGTTATCGATAGCCGGACTCAACGCTTTGTAAAAACCAATGGCGTTAGAAACATCATGATTCCCACAGATAAGTAAGAAATCGGTGTTCATATTTTGTTTGTTCTTTAATGTTATCCCATTAAGATAATCGGCATTAAACTGAGCCCATGAAGCTGTGGCTGACTGAATACCCGATTGTTGTCGATTAGTAATATCGCCACCAATAGCTACATAATCAATAAACCCAATTTTCTTACCGGCATTTATGCCTTCATCACTTGGAAAAACAGCAGTTGGCAAAGCATTGATTTGTTTTACCATTGCTTCATTTACAATATTTGCATCAACAGCAATTCCTCTAAAAGCTCGTGTAATTCCGTAGTGCAAATCTGCAGTGAATACTAATTGTGCAATTTGGGTGGTATCGGAAGTCTGAGTTGGTGCAAGAGTTTTGGCTGGGATAGCAACTTCTGCCTTATTGCATGAGAATAGAAAAAGACAAATTGCAATTAAAGATAGAGATTTATAGTAAATGAATTTCATTTTGTATATTGTTGTTTAGTTGAGATATTTCAACTAATATTTTGAAGAGAGTAAAAGTAGCCCGGCAATGTATCATTGATATTTAATCCTTATGACATATCGATTAAATGTAGTCGATTTGAAAGTTGTAGGGTTATTCTGTAAGGCTGTTTTCAATATGACAGTGCTTTTATGTCGGTCTTACTGAATGATTTGCCAACCTTTCTTTTGTTGGATTCATTGTTGATTCCCTTTATTCAATATGAACTTATATGATGTATAACTTACGAAATAGTTAATTTAAAATCATTCTAATGAGATATTCGTGTTCATTTATTGTCCATTTTTAGGTCATTTGGGTTATGTTCTGAAAATCAGTAATGGAATAAAAGAACATTTACAAAAAAAGCTGTTACATTTGCAAGCTAAATCCATCCGGTTTAAAAACTAAAAGGGCAATGAAAAAACTAACAGTACTTAGTCTCGTTTTATTCTCAGTTTGTCTCGCCTATTCACAAAATACTCACAAGGCAGTATATAAAGTAATAAACAAAATCAGTCTGGGGGGTGATGGGGGTTGGGATTATCTTTTCTCAGACGATCAGGCCAGCCGATTGTATGTATCGCATGGCAATCAGGTACAGGTGATTGATGAAATAAAAAAAGAAGTTGTAGGTAAAATTACAGGGCTAAAAGGGGTGCATGGTATTGCCATTGCTCCGGCTTTAAACAAAGGCTTTATCAGTTGCGGAAAAGATTCTTCGGTAACGGTATTCGACACCAACACCTTTGCCGTATTAAAACGGATAGTAGTAACCGGTGCTAATCCCGACGCTATTCTTTTTGACGCCTTCAGCCAAAAGGTGTTTGTATTCAATGCTCGCTCCAATAATATAACAGTGCTTGATGCGGTTAGCAATGAAATAGTTGCAACAATAGCTTTAAGTTCCAATCCCGAATTCGCAGTTACAAACAGCAAAGGTCTTATTTATGTAAACCTCGAAAGTGCAAGTAGTATAGCAGTACTTAATGCCCTGACGTATAAAGTAGAAAAGGTGTGGTCTATTGCTCCCGGCGAAGAACCTTCGGGCTTAGCGTTCGATAATCAGACACAACGTTTGTTTAGTGTTTGTGCCAATAAACTGATGATAGTAGTAGATGCTCGCACGGGTAAAATTATAGCCAAACTTCCCACGGGTTCGGGAACTGATGGAGTGGCATTTGATCCAGCATTGAAATGCGCTTACAGTTCAAACGGTGAAGGAACAATGACAGTGGTAAAAGAAACGCCCGATGGCAAATGTAGTGTGTTGGAAAAGGTACCTACTCAAAAAGGGGCGCGTACCATTACGGTAAACAAGTTGACGCATCATATTTATCTGCCTACCGCCAACTTCGAAGCGGCTGTAGCAGGTCAACGGCCGAAAGCAGTACCGGGTTCGTTTGTTATCTTAGAAATTGTGGCACAATAAATATAAAATAATTACATCCGCTTAAGCCGGGTTTCGCGATTTCCAAATCGCGGTTAAATAGCAATTCTCGCGATTTGGGAATTGATATTATTATTATCATGCTTCCGACTGCAAATATGTAGAGTCATGGAAGCCGAACAACCGCTTCAGGCGGTTTGTCGTATGAATAATATAAACTAATTTTGATGTCATATTTAAGAACATTCAGTTTATGAGAAAAGCAATCTTCGTAATTTCAGTTTTTTGTCTTTGTTTCTGTATCAACGGTTATTCGCGAGGTGGTGGATTTCATATGTCAAGTCACAGCTTTCATTCATCGAGGACGAGCAGTCATAGCTTCGGTGGAAAATCGACAACGCATTCGGTTCGCTCAGCAACTCATTCCAACTCGGTGAGAAGCATGCATGCTGCAAGACCCATTTCCTTTTATCAAAATAATCCAAGCTATCGCATGGTAAACAATCATTACTATCCTGTCTACCACCGAAGCCCGAATTATCTGCTATGGTATTTTGTGTTGTTCAATCACAGAACGCACCGAAACGATACTATACGTGCAAAATCGAAACCCGAACTGGATAATAAAGTAAAATCGGTAACTACCGATTGGTAGAATATCGGTGTATCATAAACAAAGTATAAAACTTATACATCGAATTTATCATCCGCCAAAACCGAAAAAAAGCGGTTGTTCGGAAATCGCAAAACCTACTTCCGATTGTTTTATCAGATTTTCTACAGTATTGTGCTGTAACTTTGTTCCTGTTTTGAAATGCTTTTTTAGATAATGTAATTGAAATCTTTCGAATGAAAAGACTTATACTTTCCATATTGCTCTTGCCAGGTACCGTATTTATGTATTCGCAGCAACGCGATTTGAATTTCTATCTCGAAAAGGCGAAGATAACTAGCCCGCTGATTCAGAAAAACAAGAACGACACTAAAATTATTGATCTCGATTTACGACAAACCGAACGCATTCTGAAAAATCCGGAAATTAATCTGGAATCGAATGTACTCTTCGCCCCTATCATTAATCATTCGTCCAATCGCCTTGATATTACTTCCGCGGGAGCCGATAATTATTCAGGTTACGATTTAGGAATTACAAATGGTGGACAGTATCAGGCTTTCGTGTCGTTAAAGCAACCGCTGCTTGGAAACATGAACTACAAGGCGTATTCTCAAAAATCGGATATTGCACGGAAGCAAAATGAGAATTCAACCAACATGACCATTCATGAAATGGAGCAGTTGGTAGCGTATCAGTATATCCTTTGTTTAAAATCGAAGGCTCAATTGCAAAATGCTGTGACGGTACAAAAGCAGTTGAATGAGCAGTTGGGTATTATGAAAAAACTGGTAGATAATGCCATCTACAAACAATCGGATTTGATGTTGCTGCAAATTGAAAAACAAAATTTGGAACTCAGCAATAAATCATTCGAAGACGATTACAAAAGTAATGTGTATGATTTGAATCTACTGTGTGGTATCGAAGATTCAGCTATAGTAGATATTCAAGAGCTTGATTTGCATCTGAAACCGCAAACTGCAACCAACTCTCAGTTCCTTACTTCGTATAAACTGGATAGCCTGGGCATTATTGCCGACTTATCCATCAGCGAACTGAAATATAAACCGCAGTTAAGTGCTTTTGCTAACGCGGGGTTGAATGCAGTAAATATCCCGGCCTTTAACCGACTTGGATTTAGTGCCGGACTGACTTTCAGCCTGAACCTGTACGATGGTAACCAACGCAAACTGGAAAAAGAAAAGTCGACGGTGAATATCAATACCCTTCAGTTCGAAAAGAACCATTTTCTCATACAACAGCAAATCAATAAAGATAAAATAAAGAGCCAGCTAAAGTCGCTCGACGAGCGTGGAACGATTCTCGAAAATCAATTGCTTCAGTACGAGAAACTCTACAGAGTTTATGAAAATGAACTTTCACAAGGCTTGGTTTCGGTCATGGATTTTAAAAATCTACTGAAAGATATTACGGCTAAAAGACAGGATTTTCTGCTGCAACGAATGGAGAAACAACTGTTGGTAAACTCGTACAATTATTGGAACTACTAAATAGTTGATAGTTCATAATTAATAATTCACAATTTATAATTATCTCGATGCGAAATATTTCAATACTCTTTTCGATATGCATAGTATCGCTACTGCTGAATTCCTGCGCCAAAAAGGAAGCAAAGGAAGAAGAACAAAAACCGGTAGTGAGTGTAAAAACTTCTCCTGTGACGTTTGGCGGTGTTGACAGTAAGCTTAGTTTTAATGGCAAAACCATTTACCTGAAAAAGAATCTGGTGGTTGCGCCTATTGCCGGTTATGTGCGCAAGATGACAGTGAAGTTTGGTGACCCGGTGAGGAAGGGACAATTGTTGTTCGAGATACAAACCAAGGAAAACAAGGCGCTGGAAAGCTCAGGTTCGGAGAACATAGGATTGATAAAAGTGTTCGCTCCTTCGCACGGGGTGATAAGTACCTTGAACGTAACTGAAAACGGAGCTTACGTGGTTGAAGGCGGTTCGCTTTGTACAGTAGCCGAGAGCAATGAAGTATTGGTACAATTAAACCTGCCATTCGAATATAATTCATTGGTGAAAACAGGAACTAAATGTACACTGGTTTTGGGTGAAGATACTAAATTTGAAGGGACTGTTTATCAAATTCTACCCACCGTAGATGAAGCTAATCAAACGCAACAAATACTTATTAAACCACATACCAATAAGAAATTGCCGGAAAACCTCAATCTGGGGGTAGAGATACTAAAATCGAGACACAACAATACTTGTTTGGTACCTCGTGATGCTATTATGACCAACGAAACCCAAACCGAATTCTGGGTAATGAAAGTGGTTGATAATAAATTGGCCATAAAAGTTCCGATAAAAAAAGGCATTGAGAACGATGATACAGTCGAAGCTTTGTCATCCGGTTTGACAAGTGCTGATAAAGTTATCAGCGAAGGTGGATATGGGTTGAATGACAGTACGGTGGTAAAAGTGACGAAATAAAGACCCCAAACCCCTGAAGGGGCTTTAAGACGAAGTTTCTTATAAAGAATATACGCACTGTAAATAATATAAATTCCAGAGAACAACATTCTGTTGATTATAAAATCTTTATTTGACAGACTAATGTTTCGACCCGGATTGACATTGTCCGGTGAGCCGAAAAATGGAGTGAAGTAGGCATAGAAAACTTTTCTGTTTGAGTCTCGACGTATTTCGTCGAGGCGAGTTTAAAAGTTTTCAGCCTGCAAACGACTAATTTTTCGAGTGAAGCGGGCGAAGTCTTGATCTTTTTTGCTTACTTTTTTGCATCAAGGCAAAAAGAGTAAGTGGGGCTTGGGGCAAAGCCCCATTTGAGATCATGAATTCATACCTCACTCAAAAACAATCGTACTTTTTGTATTGAACTAAAAGAATAGATTGAAATGCAATGTAACTTCAAGTTCCCGGTAGGAATTTTGGGTTCTCAAAATATAATTTTATGGAAAAGATTTTTGTCCGTTTAAAAAGTCCGATAGCAGTTATTTTATTGCTTATTCTGATTGGTGGAGCTTTCTCCTATCAGAATATGAAAACATCGTTGTTCCCCAACGTCACTTTTCCAAAAATTAAGATCATTGCTCAAAACGGAGAACAACCCGTTGAAAAGTTGATGGTGATGGTTACCAAGCCTCTGGAGAATGCCATAAAAGGAGTGGATAATCTACATTTAATACGTAGTACAACCAGTTTGGGAAGTTGCGAGATTTCGGCCTTTATGAACTGGGATTCGGACATTGACCTCGATAAACAACAGGTAGAATCACAAATTTCACAGATAAAAAACGATTTACCACCCGATGTACAGATTACGGTAGAGAAAATGAATCCATCTATTCTGCCGGTTATGGGTTACTCGCTTCAGTCGGATACCAAGAATCCTATTGAGCTTAAAATGATTGCTCAATACACTATAAAACCATACTTGTCGCGCGTTTCGGGAGTAGCTTCGGTACAGGTTATTGGAGGAAAAGAAAAGGAATACCGCATTGTATTGGATGAGCATAAATTAAACGTGTTGAAGATTAATCCGCTCGATATACAGAAAATTCTTCAGTCGACAGACTTCATTAAATCTACTGGTTACACGGTGGATTATCACCGATTGTACTTAACCGTAACCGATGCCACGCTTAAAAATATTGATGAATTAAAGCAACTGGTGATTTTCGATAATGGTATTCGGAAAGTAAAAATTGGTGATGTGTCAACAGTTCTGATTGCCGAGCAGAATGAATATCTCAGGATTAAAGCCGATGGAAAAGATGTACCATTAATTGCTGTGGTGAAACAACCCAAAAGTAATTTGGTGGATGTTGCCAGTCAGGTTTCACAGAAAGTAGATGAACTGAATAAAATTTTGCCTAAAGGCGTTACCCTCAAACCTTATTATAATCAGGCCGAATTTGTAAACACCAGTATCCGCAGTATTATTGATGTACTTTGGATTGGCTTGGCGTTGGCTATTCTGGTGGTGCTTTTATTCCTGCGTTCGCATAAAGCCGGTTCAGTTCTACTGATTACCATTCCGCTTACCTTGGCGCTTACATTTATCAGCATGAAATTTATCGGTTTTGATTTCAATATCATGACCATTGGTGCCATTGCTGCTTCTATTGGACTTATCATTGACGATGCCATTATTGTGGTGGAACAAATTCACCGCACACACGAAGAATTCCCCGATAAGAAACCGAAAGAACTGGTGGGTAAAGCCATTAGTTTCTTATTCCCAAGCATGATAAGTTCATCGCTCAGTACGATTGTAATACTTTTCCCATTTGAATTAATGTCAGGAGTGGCGGGAGCTTACTTCAAAATTCTGACCGAAACCATGATCGTAACATTGGTTTGTTCCTTTGTCATTACCTGGCTGGGACTGCCTGTTATTTATCTTTTATTTTCCAAAGATAGGGGATTGTCGAATGGGGAGGAAGTTCATTTGGTAAAACATCGGCCATGGATTGAGATTTTTATAAAGCGTCCGTATATCAGCATTGCTTTCGTAGTGGTTTTAATTCTTGGTTTAGTATTTATGCTACCGCAATTACAAACGGGATTCTTGCCCGAAATGGACGAAGGTTCCATAGTGTTAGACTACAATTCACCTCCGGGAACGTCGCTCGAAGAAACCAACCGCATGCTCAACGAAGTAGATAAGATACTAGAAACAACACCCGAAGTAAAAACCTATTCGCGACGTACCGGAACTCAAATGGGCTTCTTTATTACCGAACCCAACCGCGGCGATTATTTAATTGAATTGAAAACAAAACGGGATAAAAACACGGAAGATGTTTCTAACGATATCCGCTTGCGCATTGAAAAAACATTGCCTGCACTGAAAGTTGATTTCGGACAGGTGATTACTGATATGTTGGGCGATTTAATGAGTAGCGTTCAACCGGTTGAAATAAAGATATTTGGAGATAATAATGAGAAATTGCAGGCCCTTTCGAAACAAGTGGCCGATAGCATTAAAACAATTGAAGGTACAGCTGATGTTTTTGATGGAATAGTGGTGGCAGGACCCATGTTGAAAATTATGCCGAAAGAAGAAAAACTGAAACAATTCGGACTCAATCCTGCTGATTTGCAAGCACAAGCGCAGACTTATATTTCAGGGGTAGTGATTGGTTCTATTCCTGAAAAGGAACAACTTACAGATATCCGAATGATTTTCCCACAAAATAACAGAACACCGATTGAGAAAATGAAAAATGCGAAAGTTTGTACTGCCACCGGCGATTATATTCCGGTAAGTCAGATGGCCGACTTTACTATCCTGAGCGGTGTAACCGAAATTGAGCGCGAGAATTTGCAAACCATGGGCGTGGTTACTTCGCGCCTCAATAACCGCGACCTTGGAAGCGTAATGAAAGATATTCAACTAAAGCTAAAGAAAATAAACTTGCCTCCTTCGTATCAGATTGAATATGGAGGCTCCTATGCCGAGCAACAACAATCGTTCTCCGAATTACTCAAAATACTTTTAATAGCTGCTTTACTCGTATTTACGGTGGTGCTGTTTATGTTTAAAGACCTGAAACTTTCGCTCACGGTTATCTTTATCAGCACATTGGGAGTTGCAGGAGGTGTATTTGCTTTGTTTGTGACTAACACCCCGCTTAATGTAGGCAGCTATACCGGACTGATTATGATTGTGGGTATCATCGGTGAGAATTGTATTTTTACCATTCAGCAATTTCTATTTGAACTGAAAAAATCAACCCTGAATCATGCTTTAATCTATGCTATTTCTGCACGTTTGCGTCCCAAACTGATGACTGCCACCGGAGCTATTGTTGCACTTATACCTTTGGCATTGGGTATTGGAACCGGTGCACAGATGCATCAGCCCTTGGCCATAGCAGTTATTGGCGGGTTAATTCTTGCATTGCCTTTGTTGTTGATTGTTTTGCCAAGTATGTTGAAAGTATTGATGAAAAATAAATCACTCGAAGAATGAGTTTCATAAATGCAATATTCAGACAGTTAGACTTTAATGCTGAGTTTGTCGAAGCATGTAACTCGTAACTACTTACTTGTAACTATTTAAAACATGTGAATCATATAACTTTTACTCAAAATTGTGTAATCATTTAGAACCAAGTTTTCTTAATTTTGTTTTATTAAAACAACTCCGAACAATGGCAAGAAGCAATTGCTTTGACAGGAGGTGAAAACAACTAATTAAAAATTATTACCAAAAAAAGTAAGAAGAAAAATGAAAACTCAAATTGGAATGAAACCCGAGAATTCAGTTCAGGTAGCTGATACTCTTAATAAGCTTTTGTCGGACGAACATGTACTGTACATCAAAACTAGAAATGCACATTGGAATGTTGAAGGTCCTGATTTTGCATCAGTACATAAATTTTTTGAAGCTCAATACGATGAACTGGAAGGTATTATTGATCAGGTAGCTGAACGTATTCGTGCTATTGGCCATTATGCCGAAGGAACAATGGGTGATTATCTAAAGCTGACACATTTGAACGAAAAATCGGGAGAAGGCAATACCAGCCTTGAATATATAAAAGAACTACTTAGTGACCACGAGTCGGTTATTATTAAACTTCGCGAAAACATAACCCGCTTCTCGGATGAATTCCAGGATCTGGGGAGTAGCGACTTTATTACAGGATTGATGGAAACACACGAAAAGATGGCATGGATGCTTAGAGCGCATTTGAAATAATTTAAGCTCGTCACCAATAAAACAAAGACCGTCGGCAGAAAAGCGACGGTCTTTGTTGTTGAATATAAATTCTAGATATCTCTAAAACGAACCCACTAAGGGGTTTCTTTATTTTGCAGTTTTCATTTTCTTTGTTGTTTCTGTCTTCTTTTCCATCATTTCAGATTTCTTTTCCATCATTCCTTTTTTCATCATTTTCTTTTCAACCAAAGCCATACCGCATTTTGGGCATTTACCGGGTTTATTCATTACCACATCGGGATGTTCAGGGCAGGTGTACTTCTTGGCATCCGGTTTCATTGTGGTTTTCGTTGTAGTTTGTTTCGATGTAGTGGTACTCGTCTGAGCATTTAGACTCACGGCTGAACCGGCTAAAATTAATCCTACTGCAAGGGTCATGGAATAAAAAAGATTTGTTTTCATATTAGTGTATTTATTGGTTTGTAAAGGTTGAAACAAAATCGGGTGTAAATAGTTTTGTTTTTGAACTTTGTTGCAGTATTTTATACTATATTGTCATACTATTACTTTACTAGAGTATCCGTATTGTTGACTACTTATAGTATATAAGTGAGTTCAAAATATTATTTTATAATTATCCGCAAAGCTTCAGAAGGTATTTATAGTATTGATTAAAATTAGAACTTCCAACTTGCACCTACTGTCCAGGTACGACCAAGGTTGTAGGTTTTGTTATTGAGGGTTACCGATTTGGAAACACCATCTTTCTGGTATTCGTAGGTTTGTTGGGTTACAAAGTTTTGTGCCAACAGGTCTTTTATACCTAGTTTGAGTTCAAGATGTTTTCCAACTTTTTTGTTGAGCGAGAAGTCGAGTACGTGGCGGGGCATTTCGTAGATATCGGGTACTACCACTTCGCCCTGATTAAGTTCGGCAGCTACCAGAATACGTTTACCCATTACATTGTACATCAGCGATGATGAAAGCCCTAGCTTATCATTTTGATAGAAAAGCGAGGTGTTGACTACAAAGGGCGACTGACCCTGAAGTGGGCGACTGCGTTCCGACATCGAGTTGGCAAACTGCACTTCGCTGAAGATATACGAGGCATTCATACTTAAACTGAAATTGCGTAAGCCAATCATTGTCTCCAACGATTTTTTCACTTCCAACTCTAGTCCGTAATTTGTAGCTCCAACTGCATTAGCAAATGAGAAATCGGAGCCTGTGCCTATACTCACCATTTCTATCGGATTAGTGAAGTGTTTGTAGAAAGCTGCTAACGAGAATGTTTCGTTAGGAGTAGGGTAGTGTTCGAAACGGAAATCGAGGTTTTGTATCATTGCATCTTTCAGTGCCGGATTTCCCTTTACCGAGTTCTTCTCTGTAAAATCGTAATAGCTCAGTGGAGATACCTCACGGAACTCGGGACGATTGATGGTGCTTGCATAGGCAAAGCGCAACAAACTTTTTGGAGTAAGGTTATACGAAATATTTACAGACGGAAACAGATTGAACGTAGGTGCATCCACATTCACCGGCGAAACGGCGTTGTAATAACCATCCAATGTCAGGCGATTGTATTCCCCCCTCACTCCACCGTAGATATTTAAGGCGCCAAGTGGCAGGTTGATAGATACGTATCCTGCCGACAATAGATTGGTTGCATTGTATTTATTGGCCAGGTTGGTTTGCTCGTCGATAGCAAGTACTTTGTTTTGTCCCAGGTATTGTTCGGTAAAAAGCGATTCGAACGGCAGTGCATTTATCTGGTCATCTCCCAGAAATCCGGTATCCAGTTTACGGTAACACAAGCTTCGTTCGGAGAAACTACGTGTTTTGTATTCTGCGTATCCTCCTGCTTTGAGGGTGGACTTTACATTCGCAATGGATAGTTTTTGTTCATAATTCAGGGCAGCGGTACTGACATACTCGTTGTTGGTCAGATAAAGTCGTCCCAACTCATTAATACTCGGTACCGTTGGTAACATGTATTCATACACTCCCTGTGCATTTTGTTTCATACTCCAATTCTGACGATCCGGTTCAATCCGGTTAGCATAGGCAAAACCCATATTCCAATCCAACTTGGATTCAATTTTATCGGACAAGGCATGCTTTCCACTCAGTTGACCCGAATAGGTTGTACGACTGGAATACTGATTGCTGAAATATTTGAAATTTCCCTGACGGTAATTATTCCATCCTTCGGTGTTGGCGGTTTTATCGCCTCCTATCTGATTGAGGATGTTTTTAAACTCGTACAAAGTTCCTCCTTTGGTTTGATATGCCCAGTTGTGCATCAATCCTACCTTGAAATCGTTACTGTACACGTTCGCCTTGTATTTATAAAGGTAGGTAGGTGTTTCGGTAGTTGCATCATAACGTTCATAAGCATTGTTATCCATGTTGGAGCGGGTGCTGTAATTGTTGCTGTAGTTCAACGAAGTGATAGTTCCCAACTTAGCTCCATTGGTCAATGACCATTTTTTACCAAAGGCAATAGCCAGTTTCTGGTTGGGCAATGCCATAGAGGGTTGAGCCACCCAATTGGATTTTAATTGCAAGGCTGCTGCATCGCGTTGAGCGGCAGTCAATGTGTTCAGATTGGCTGGAAAGTTTCCCGGAACAGAACGGGCGCCACTTCCCAGACCGAGAAAGTCAAGCGACGTGGAGGGTAAATGATAACTGTCTTTGAATGTAGTCTTATCGTTGTAACCAATACCGTATTCTAGGGTTAGGAAATTCTCATCGGGGATATTCTTAGTCGATATCTTTACAAAACCACCTGTTGCCTCGGCAGGAAGTTCGGGCGAACCACTCTTGTAAATCAATAAATTGTCAATCATACTGCTTGGGATGGCATCGAACGAGAAGGCTTTTACATCCGTTTCACTACTTGGTGTGGCAGCATTGTTTAACCATACATTGTTGTACCGTTGGTTCAGTCCACGAACCACAATAAAGCGATTGTCCTGGATGGTTACACCCGGCACTCGTTTTACTACTTCGGATGCATCGCGGTCGAGTGTTTTTCCAATCTGCTGAGATGAAATGCCACTCACCACCTGTAACGATGATCGTACACTTTTGAGCATCGATAACTCGGTGTCGGTTCGGCGTTGAGCTACCACTTGTACAGTGTTAAGAGCCAGTCCGGCTTCTTCCAATGCAATGTCCTGCGTGGTAGTTGCAGCACCTACCACCGTTACGTTGGCAATGCGCAATTTATTGTACGATACATAGCTTACAGTCAGGGTGTACTTCCCCGGTATGAGTCCAGAAATCTTATAGTTTCCGTCAATGTCGGCGGTAGTTCCTTTGCCGGTGCCATCTACCATTATGGCTGCTCCGGTGAGCGGTTCGTTAGATCGTTTGTCGGTAACGTGTCCCTGAATTGAAACCTGAGCCTGCAAAACCAATGACAGAAAGAGAGTGCAGACCACGGTAACAGTGCGAAATACTAGTCGATTTTTCATTTATCTTCTTATCTTTTTTATACGCCACAAAAGTAAGACATACCTGTTTCAAAGGGGATAAAAACGTGTGACAATAAGGTTACTGAATAGAATTGACAGTGATAATGGGAAAAACTGAAGCCATTAATTTTCTAATGCGGCTTGATCCTTGTTGGTTTTAAACAAGAAAAGAGGATAAACAGTTGTTTATCCTCTTTTCTTGTGCTGTGCAAACATATATTTGTCTATTCTTATTTATCTTCAAAACAATACCCATACCCAAGCCTTGTAACGATATTCTTCTCGTAGCGTCCAATCTTCTTACGTAGTCGGGTGATATTCACATCTATCGTCCTATCCAGCACTATCACCTCATTCGACCAAATGCGCACAAGAATCTCATCGCGCGTGAACAGACGGTTTTTGTTCTCCAAAAACAGCTTCAAAATCTCGTACTCTTTCTTTGTAAATGAAACTTCATTACTGTCGACCAGCACTTTCTTGTTGTTGAGTTGCATTTCTAACGTCTCGTAACTAAGGTTTTCCACTTCTATCTCCTTTGCCGACTCCACTCTCCGAATCACTGCTTTAATTCGTGCCATTACTTCGCGAATAGAAAAAGGTTTGTTGATATAATCATCAGCTCCCAGACTAAAGCCTGTAAGGCGATCGTTTTCACTGTCCTTGGCGGTCAGAAAAACAATAGGTATATGTTCAGTTCTTGCGCTTTCGCGTACGGTGCGTGCCATTCTGAATCCAGATATTTCACCCATCATCACGTCTAACAATAGGAGATTGTATACTGATAGATCCTTTTTTAATGCTTCTTCGGCCGAGTAGGCTACATCTACAAGGTAGCCTTCTATTTCTAAATTAAATTGAAGAATCTCACACAGATCTTCTTCATCGTCTACTACTAAAATTCTGTAAGGACTCATAACTATTTGGTTGTTAAAAATTGACAACTCGTAACTTGTCTGTTTTAAAGAGATTGGATTCACAAACAACGGATTAATTGATAAATGATAATTATTCATCAAAGTAACGATATTCATGTTACAGAATTATGTGATGATTATTACAAATCAGTGATGATTGAAGTTGATTTTATTGCTGTCAGTAGGGATGAACAAGAGAGGCAAATCCGTCTGGATTTGCCTCTCTTAATAAGTATGGTTTTGCGGAAAGAGTTGAAACGATCTACTCTCGCTTATCTTTGTTGAAGCTTGATCTCAACTGTTTTTGCACTTTGTACATCTACTTCCAATACCTGATCTTCGTAGGATATCAAGCTGATCTTTAGTTGACATTTACCATCGCACAAATTGTTGATTGAAAAGTTACCATCCAGGTCGCTGTATACTTTCTGACCGTTAGCAGTAACTACCGCACCCGCAAGTGTTTCGTTAGTATGGTTGTCGAAAATCATTCCTTTCAAAACTGTAGCCTGACTTTGTACTTCCACCTTTGGTGCCGGAGCGGGACTTTTGGAAGCGGATGCATTCATTGAGATGAACAACAATGCTATAACTGATAAGAACAATACCTTTTTCATAACTATATATTTTGTTAGTTTGCTTTTGCCTTTTAATTGCACTGCAAAGTAACACTAAAATGATTACAGAGTGATTACAAACAATATACAATCTTATGAAGATTTTGTTTCAATCACTATCGCGCAGCTAATATCGTTTCTCTGAAATCAGTTTCCCTTTTTCATCCCACATATACCAATTTCCAGTTTTTTTTCCGTTGGTATATTCCATTTCGTAACGCATAATGCCCGAATCGTCCCACACGTGCCACGTACCATGCTTTTTATTATTGCGGTACTCAGCTTGTGCAATAAGCATTCCTGCTTCGTTGTACGTCCGCCACATCCCGTGAAACTCTCCATTCAGATACGCCCGCACCTCGTTTGGTTTTCCATTGGCAAAGTAGACAATATAAGCACCTTCCGGTTTTCCGTTTTTGATGTATATCTCCACTTTGATAGATCCGTCGGGAAAATACTCTTTATACTCCCCAGTGTACAGTTTTGTTTGTGTATTATCTGTAAAAAACAGACCGTCACTCTGGATAATTTTTCCGGTTTGCGCTGACATTGAAAACTGAACGCCCATTAAGACGAACAATGCGATGATTATTTTTCTCATAATGTTGATTATTTTAAGTGTACAACTTAGCTACTCACAAAAATAGTTCATATTTCTAACGAATATCTGTCTTCCTCATTCCCAAAGCGCAATGAAACTCATATCATAAATATTGTTGAGATATAAAGTGCAATATAGCAGGGTGATGAGTTCGGGTTACAAGTTGTATGCACCTAATAATTTAATATGTATTACAAAATTTCTATCAGGTAAAAAAAGAGAAGTTACGTCACCGCAACTTCTCTCCATCCTGACTAAATTCAAATCATTGAAAGAAAATTAATAAACTGTGTTTTGAGGGTCAAAGTTTACCCATGCTTCTTTTGTCCAGTCGGTAGTTCCGAAAGCACCCTTATATGTGGCTGTTTTGTCGAAAAACGCATCAGCTAATTTTGTATGTGTAAATGCACCGGCTCCTGCTGCAATAAGTGGAGAACCTGCTTCCGGTAAGAATGAAGTTGGTATTGCAGCCGTTCCTGTTTTGGTAGCATCGTAGAATGAGTTTAAGATTTTAGCAGTTGCATTGTCAGCAATAATTTGGTTGTTGAATCCTGTTGTATTGAAGAATGTCAATGCTTGATCAGCTGTAACACCGTTAGCGCCATTTACTGCTGTAACTTTCGAAGAGACTAATGCACAATTTTGAATGGCTAAAGTTCCTGCAGTTGCGTTGGCATAAGTAGTTGTAGCATCCAGTAATAAACCGGTGTTCCAACCTGCAAATACTGAGTTGAAAGCAGAAAGAGAACTGTTACGACGGATATGCATTCCTGCTCCGAACAAAGCACTTACGTTTTTGTCGTCTTTTGTTTTCCAAGGTCCTATTAATGTTACATTCGAGAATACTGCTGCAGTTTGAGGAGTAAACAATGAACCTGCCGCGTCATTATCTGATTCAAAACCATTTGATGTTGAAACGTCAGCAACACGTGGGTTACGAACACCCAATGCAAATTGTACTTTTCCTGAGAATCCGAAGTCGGTATCAAACTCATCATCCAACCCGCAATAAGCGATTAGATATTTAGCGTTTACAGTACCGCCAAACCATTCGAATGAATCATCTCCACTATAAGATACCTGAATGTGATCGATAGTGGTACCTGAACCAACTGCACACAAAGTCAAACCGTTGATTTCTTTGTCTGGTTGCAATGGAATACCTGCAAATTCGATACGTACGTATTTAAGTGTTCCCGAGTTGTCAGCAGCATTACGTACTGGAATAACATCATTACCATATTGAACTTCTCTTGATAATCCTTCAACTAAAGCAGTTGTTTGGTTTACAGGAGCTTTTCCTACTAAGATTAATCCTCCCCAGTCACCGGCAGCACGTAAACCTGGACCCAAAGCCGAAGTAAATACGATAGGACTGCTAGCAGTACCGATAGCATTAATTTTACCACCAGGAAGAATGATTAAACTACCTTTGGTTACTTTGTCACCTTTAATAACTGTTCCGGCAGCAATGTTTATCACACCAGAAACGTTGATTTGACCCTGAAGAACATAAGTAGAGTCTTTTACTAAACTACGGGTACCTGTAATGTCAGCTTTGATAATTACTTCTTTAGAAGCAACTACAGTGTCAGTTACAGAATCTTTGCTGCTGCAAGAAGTAAATACAGAAACAGTGCTAACTAAAGTAACAACTGAATTAAAAAAAATCTTTTTCATTGTTTTTTCTTTTATTTTATAATTTGTTTTTTTCTTTCAAAAATTATAATGCAAAAGTAAAGGGGGAGTGTTACAAGCACATTCCGAAATTGTTATGCTTCTGTGTAGTTGTAGTGACAAAGCTGTGTCAACAAAAAAGACCGTTGCATATTACTGCAACGGTCTTTATAAAAGATATTTTAGATTCTTACAAACTTATTTTCCTTGTTCTTTCGCCCAACTGTCTTTCAATGAGGCAGTACGGTTGAATACCAGTTTATCAGGAGTAGAATCCGGATCTACATTAAAATACCCAATACGTTGGAACTGGAATTGATCCAATGGTTTGGCATTCTTAAGGGATGCTTCCACCTGACAGTTAGTAAGCACTTTCAACGAATCTGGATTCAACAGATCGCGGAAATCACGTTCGTCGGCCGAAGGATTTTCGACACTAAACAAACGGTCGTACAAGCGCACTTCAGCTGTTAAGCTATGTGCTGCCGACACCCAGTGAAGTGTTCCTTTTACTTTGCGGTTAGCATCAGGCATACCGCTTTTGGTCATCGGGTCGTATTCGCAATAAATTTCTTCCACGCGTCCATCGGCGTCTTTCTTGCAACCGGTACATTTTACAAAGTAAGCACTTTTCAAACGCACTTCTTGTCCCGGAGTTAAGCGGAAGTATTTCTTTGGAGCTTCTTCCATAAAGTCATCACGCTCGATGTACAATTCGCGTGAAAAAGCCAATTCGCGGGTTCCTGCCGAATCATCTTCTGGATTATTCACGGTCTCCATCATTTCTACTTGTCGTTCAGGATAGTTGGTAATGATAAGTTTTACAGGATCAATCACTGCATTCATACGGTGAGCTGTTTTGTTCAAGCTTTCGCGTACAGCATGTTCCATCAAACCGATATCATTCTGAGCTTCAAATTTGGTGTAGCCAATTTTATTAATAAAGTTATGTATCGATTCAGGAGAATAACCCCGACGACGCAAACCACAAATTGTTGGCATGCGTGGATCATCCCAACCATTAACCAAGCCTTCTTGCACCAATTGAAGCATTTTCCGTTTGCTCATAACGGTATACGTAAGGTTCAAACGGTTGAATTCAATTTGACGCGGACGGTAATCCGAATCTTTAAACTGATCGATAAACCAATCGTACAACGGGCGGTGCACTTCGAATTCGAGTGTACAGAGTGAGTGGGTAACTCCTTCGAAATAATCCGATTGACCATGCGCATAGTCATACATCGGATACGCTTTCCATTTTGTTCCAGTGCGATGATGCGGATGAGAATTAATGACACGATACATAATCGGATCCCGGAAATGCATGTTCGATGAAGCCATATCTATTTTAGCACGCAAAATCATAGCACCTTCAGGCACTTCGCCAGTATTCATTTTTTGGAATAAAGCCAGACTTTCCTCCACTGGACGGTTGCGGTATGGACTCTCCGTTCCGGGAATCGTAGGTGTTCCTTTTTGCTTGGCTATCGTTTCGGCCGATTGTTCATCAACATAGGCTTTACCTTGTTTGATGAATTCAATAGTCAAATCCCAAAGTTGTTGAAAATAATCCGAAGCATAATAGATGTTCTTCCACTGGTAACCAAGCCATTGAATATCTTCTTGAATTGAATCAACATATTCAACATCTTCTTTCACAGGATTAGTATCATCAAAACGAAGATTACAGATGCCACCATAATTGTCGGCAATGCCAAAGTCTAAACAAATAGCTTTGGCATGTCCGATGTGTAAATAGCCATTTGGCTCCGGCGGGAAGCGCGTTTGAATGCGACCGCCATTTTTACCATCTTTCAAGTCTTGTTCCACAAAAGCTTCGATAAAATTCAAGCTTTTCTTTGGAGCTGCTTCGTCAATATTTTCTGTATTCATTTTTTATAAGGAGTAAAGAGGTAAGAAGTATGAAAAGTGGTAAGGGATAAGAGCCAAGAGGCAAGTACGTAATCGGAACGTGCTTGCCTCTTACTTCTCACTCCTTGCTTCTTAATTAATCAAAGTATCCTTTAATAATTCCACGAGGTGAATTTTTTACAAATAGTAAAATTTCGTCACGTTCTTTTGTTGCAGGCAATTCAGCTTCGATACGCTCCACAGCGTGCGAAGTGTTCATTCCCGACTGATATAAATAACGATATACGTCTTGTATATCACGTATTTGCTCATTTGTAAAACCTCTACGACGCAAACCAATAGAATTGATACCTGCGTAAGAGATAGGATCGCGACCGGCAGTTACAAATGGAGGAACATCTTTGTTGATTCTTGAACCGCCTTGAATCATAGCGTGTGAGCCAATGTGTGAAAACTGATGCACTAGACAAGCTCCACTCAAAATGGCATAATCCTGAATTACGACTTCTCCCGCCAATTGCGTAGCATTTGACATGATAACGTTGTTTCCAACAACACAGTCGTGAGCTACGTGACAATAGGCCATAATCAGACAATTGTCTCCAACTACGGTTTTACCTTTTGCTGCTGTTCCACGGTTAATGGTTACATACTCACGAATAGTCGTGTTGTCACCAATTATTACTAATGTATCTTCACCTTTAAATTTTAAATCTTGTGGAACGGCTCCAATTACTGCACCTGGGAAAATGGTACAATTTTTTCCAATACGTACTCCTTCTAAAATGGTTACATTTGAACCAATACGGGTACCGTCGCCAATTACAACATTTTTATCAATAGTTACAAATGGTTCGATTACTACCGTTGGAGAAATTTTTGCATCGGGATGAACGTAAGCTAAAGGTTGTTTCATTATTTTGGTTTTTCAGTTTTATTACTTTGAATAATCAAATGGCATTTCTGCCTAATTTTGTCTCATGCTAGTAGCGATATTTCGATACTAATTATTTATTCTTTACAATTTGAGCCATAAACTCAGCTTCACAAACAATTTTACCACCTACAAACGCATGTCCTTTCATCAACGCACAACCGCGGCGCATTTCATCAGGCATTTCTAAATGGAATATCAATGTGTCGCCCGGTACAACTTTTTGGCGGAACTTTACACTATCTATTTTTAAAAAATAAGTTGAGTATGTTTCAGGATTTTCTACCGAATTTAACACCAATAGTCCGCCGGTTTGCGCCATGGCTTCAACAATCAGTACGCCTGGCATTACAGGCTCATCAGGAAAGTGACCCATGAAAAATGTTTCATTTGCAGTAACATTTTTCACTCCAACGATTACTTTTTCACGAATGTCAATGATTTTATCTACCATTAAAAATGGCCAACGGTGCGGCAACAATTTTTTGATGGCATTTACATCCATTATCGGAGCGATAGTGTCGTCGTAAACCGGTGCTTGTACTTCTTGCTTTTTTAGTTCCTTGCGGATAATCTTAGCAATGTCGGTATTTATTTTATGACCTGGATAAGTTGCTATTACTTTTCCACGGATTGGTTTACCTATCAATGCCAAATCACCAATTACATCCATTAATTTATGACGGGCAGGCTCATTGTCGAAGTTCAACTCTCCGCTTAAATATCCAAGTTGAGTTGCATCGTGGTGAGGTTGTTCCATTAAATCAGCCAGTTTATCTAAGTCAGTTTGCGATTTTAATACGTCATAGATGACAATAGCATTTTTCAAATCGCCACCTTTAATCAAATCCATTTGCAGTAAAGGCTCAATTTCACGCACAAAAACAAATGTACGGGCATTAGAGATCTCATTTGCATAATCATCGAGCGATGCCAGGCTGGCAAACTGGTTGCCTAAAACGGATGACTTGAAACCAATATGAACATCCAAACTAAAGGTGTCATCAGGTAAAATAGTTATTTTGGCTCCTGTTTCTGGGATGCTGTATTCAATTTTTTTGCGAACAATATAATAATCTTTTTCTGCTTTTTGTTCTTCAATTCCAACACGTAAAATGTTTTCAACAAAGAACTTCGCACTGCCGTCCAGAATTGGGAATTCCGGAGCATCTACTTCTAATAAACAGTTGTCAATACCAAAAGCGTACAAAGCTGACATTGCATGTTCTACAGTGCTAACGTGCATTTCCCCTTTTTTCAAAACTGTTCCTCTGGTAGTTTCAGTAACATATTCGGCCACTGCATCCATTACCGGTTGATCGGCTAAATCTACACGTTTAATTTTAATTCCATGGTTTTCGGGAGCCGGTACGAATGTAAGCGTAATTTCCAAACCGGAATGTAAGCCTTTGCTTGAAACCGTAAAGGCTTGCTTGATAGTGTTCTGTTTTGACATATATTATAAAGAGATACTATTTATCTTGTTTTCTAAGTCTTTAATTTGTTTTTGCAATTCTGTTACTGCTTTTTGCAAATCCGGCAGGTTCTTGAAAACCACAGATGACCGTTGAAATGTCATCACCGGTATTGCCGGGTAACCTTGTAATACCTGATTTGGTTTTTTTACAGATCCGGCAACACCTGTTTTTGCTCCAAATGTTGTATTGTCGGCTATCGTTAGATGACCTGCAAGTCCAACCTGACCAGCTAAAACACATTGTTTGCCAATTTTTGTTGAGCCCGAAACACCTGTTTGCGATGCTACAACTGTATTTGAACCTACTTCCACATTGTGAGCAATCTGTACTAAATTATCCAGTTTCACACCTTTATGAATAATTGTGCTGCCAAGAGTTGCTCTGTCAACCACGGTATTGGCGCCAATTTCTATATCGTCCTCCAAAATCACATTCCCCATTTGAGGAATCTTTTTGTAGGAACCATCTTCGGTAGGTGCAAATCCAAATCCATCCGAACCAATGACTACGCCCGAATGCAGAATACAATTTTTACCAACGACACAGTCATTATAAATCTTTACTCCTGCAAATAAGGTAACATTATCTGCAATTTTTACGCCGTCTTCAACGCTACAGTGTGCATGAAGCAGCGTGTTATTGCCAATAACAACACCTTCACCAATATATACAAAGGGTGCAATATACACATTTTCGCCAATAGTAGCCGATGGCGACACATAAGCTAAAGGTGAAATTCCAACCTTTTTTGGCTTGGCTTGTTCAACCAACGACAGCAATAGAGCTAGAGATTTATAGGCATCTTCAACGCGTATAAGCGTGGCTCCCACCTCCTTTTCAGGCTGAAAGTCTTTGTTTACTAGCACAATACTTGCTTGCGTGTCGTATATAAAGTGACTATATTTTGGGTTCGATAAAAAACTCAAAGTCCCGGGTTTCCCTTCTTCTATTTTCGAAAAGGTATTTACCTTTATCTGTGGATTACCCTGAACCTCTCCACCTAAAAAATCAGCAATTTGTTGAGCTGTAAACTCCATATTAAAAAATTTGGTTGCAAAAGTAATAAACTTTTTTCTATAAACCTTAAAAGTCAAACGGGTATTATCATAAATCAGCCGTATAAAAGCAAAAAACGGGCATATTATTACATAAAAATATTTATTTGCTCTTAAATTTTAAAATAACAAAAATAGTGTTTCTCAACTTTTTTTGTCAGTACAGTAATGTTCAGCATATCCGACGCATCTGCAATATCTTTAATCGTCCCATCCTTGTAAAGTATATTTATATTATCATCTTGCGGTGTATAAGTGTCAGTACTAACGATTTCTTCTCCCAAAAAGTATGCTGCCTCTTTTAAGCTTACACCAAAATGCTCGACATATAGCTGCAGCTGACCTTGTCGTTTTTCGTCCGAAATAGGCTCCGGAACAATTTCTACTTTAAATAATCGTCTGTCCGTAAAAGCTTTGCATAATGTAGATAATACCACATCAGAATGTGTTGACCAAACCTTAATCGCACATATTATGTCCGAATCATCAAGCATTGCAAAGTTATCCAGAGCCACATCCGAAAGCATGAAGTTTTGCCTATTTACTTCATTGTAAAGAAAGTAATGCAATGCCGGGGATGCAAAGAGTTCAATTTTTAGGCTAGCAAGCTCTTTAGCTCTTTTCAATATATTCAACAACATCTTTTCTGCTGCTACAGATGTTTTATGCAAATACACTTGCCAATACATTAAGCGCCGCGCCACTAAAAATTTCTCTATTGAGTAAATTCCTTTGGCTTCAACAACGAGTTGATCGTTATGAATGTTTAACATTTTGATAATACGTGCAGCTCCAATTATTCCCTCGCTCACACCCGAAAAAAAACTGTCACGACTTAAATAATCAAGTCTATCCATGTCCAGTTGGCTCGAAACTAGCTGGTGCAGATATTTCTTGTGATAATTATTTGTAAATATAGATAAAGCAGTGTCTAATTTGCCGTCTAACACCGCATCGATTTTTTGCATCATCCAAAGCGAAATTTCCTCATGGCTTACACCACTGACGAGGCTGTTTTCAAGGGCATGTGAAAAAGGACCATGACCAATGTCGTGGAGTAGAATAGCTGCTCTCGCTCCTTCGGCCTCTGTGGGTGTAATCTCATGTCCTTCCTGACGCAATTGGGCAATGGCTTCTCCCATTAAGTGCATTGCTCCCAACGAATGTTGCAAGCGGGTGTGCTGAGCTCCCGGATAAACGGTTGATGTCAATCCCAATTGTTTGATGCGACCCAGCCGTTGGAAGTAAGGATGCTGAATAATGTCGTACAACAAATCATTCGGAATATTGATAAATCCGAATACTGGGTCGTTGATTATTTTACGCTTATTTGGTTTTTTCATTTTCACTTCTGTGGGTTGTATACGAAACGAATGTCGTTGGTTTCAGGCAGGTAGACCCATTATCTGCTATAATTCTAATCGAGTAGTTACAAAGATACATATATTAAAGCGATGTATCTACACTGTTTGTAATGAATTGTACAATGGAAACTATGTATTTTGTCTTTTTTTGGGGAAGCTATTGCGCTCCGAATAGTTTCAGGTGGGGGCTGAACGCTATTCGGAGCTAATAAAATAGTTGTAAAGTTTAAAAGGATATTTGTTTTGAAATATTAGAAGTAATTTTAAGCTGTCGGGCTTTTACTTGCCTTTTTGAAAACCCAGTGCTTTTGAAGGGTGTAATTAAATGCCAATGACACCACCAAGTCGACAAAAATACGGCTTATCTTGTAATCCAGTCTTAGGAAAGTGGTAATTAAATAAGTACCAGATGATTTCAATAAAATGCTGTTTAATACTACGAGTACGAATTTTAGGAGTTGTTTGTAGATGGAGTTTTTGTATGGCACATCTTTCGATCTAAATGTCCAGCCTTTATTCAAGCTGAAATTTACTACGGCTCCAATAATTCCTCCAATGGCGATCGAAATCATATAATGTACATGAAAGACTTCAGTGATGAAGACCATAATCATGTAATCACATATTCCACCTATAAATGCCGACACCTGAGCCTTTGAAAAAACAAGTGCTTTTTCAACAAATTTATTCATTCTTCTTTAATTCTTTTTCTGCTTTGTCCTGGGCATCTGCCATTTTTAGTAATTTGTAAAAATCAACAAGATTACTGATAAGTAATATCACACAAGCAATAGATGCCGTATATATGAGTGAATCTTTTACCAGTACTTCTAATACCAACATAAGTGATATCACGATGCGTACTTCTGTAGGTCCTAATAATCCGGAATCGATAGAATATTTGTTTGTTACTTTGTATCTAACAAGAGTCGTAAGTATTTCCCAACCGTATAAAACAACGAAACCAAAACCGAGAATTTCCCATGAGTTTTCGATGTAAATTACAAATCCGAAGCCCATTAGAGCAACCCCAATCCAGTCGGCTGTAAGGTCAAGCGCGAATCCGTACCATTTACGTTGTTTGTTTCTGTAATAAGCCAAGCGTCCATCAAGCGAATCGCCCAACCAACTTACAAAATAGCCGAATACACCTAATAAAAGGTATGTTGGACCGAAGAACGTCGCTAAAACAAAACTTAAAAATGTAATTATGCTTCCACAAAATCCAATGGCGGTAAGCATGTCGGAACTGATGAAGGCTGGAACTCTTTGAACTAGATAAGCAAGCGCATTTTGTTCGTATTTTCTAAGGATGTTGGTACGTCCTCTATCCTGTGTAATCGATTTTAAAACGTCACTAAAAGAATGCGGATTCTCTGATTTCATGTTGAGTGTTATGTATAAATTGGTGATGTGTTTTTCAGTGTCTCAGGTTCTAAAAAGAACTTTATTTATAGTTGATTTTATCACCATTGAAAGTGAAAAATCGAATCAAAATATCGATTATTCTGATTACGGTGCGTGTTTAAATATCTCTTTCAACGTCATTCTCAATTTTTTGCGTGCGTATTTTTCATCTAAGGTACAATAATTTTATAAAAATGCAACTAAAAGTTTAATAGTTTCTTCCGGTCGCTTTTTTTAAATTCAGAATTACCTTATTTGAGGAATACTGATTCTTTTTTTTTTCGTAGTTTTAGAAATCAAATCTGAATCGCATTCTAAGACCAATCGTTGAAATGTTCGGATTATTGAGATATGTAAAACGTTTTACAAGGTCAACCCTGAAAATCTTAAAGATGTTACCTACCCCAATACTGCCTTCGATATACGGAGTTTTCCCCAAACCATAAGTTGCTTTTCTTTTGTCGGCATATTCCGGAAATTTAAACAAATCGTTATTCATACTTGGGTCGTTAGTATTAGAAACACTTCCTTCCAAAATTTTGAAGGTAGCATATTCTCTTAATTGCAGATCTCTTACGATTGGAATCTTGTTCAGAAAAAATCCGTTGAAACAATGGTCAATATTCAAAGATGTATACTGGTCGCTCACAAACTCTAGGAAGTTCATTAAGTTATAAGATAGTATCTGGTACGAATAGGTTTGGTTCGCCCTGTGAATGTTCAATAAAGGATAGGGTACTTTTCCGAATATTTTTCCAGATTCCCAAACGACATCTGAATAACCTAAGATAGAGAAGTAGAATCGTTTTGAAAATGAGAAACGCACATTTGTATAATTGTAGTCATTTTTCAGAAATTTCGATCCATTAGTGACCTGTAACTCGAAAATAGGATACTTGCTGTAAACAGGGATTCTAAACGATTTACTCTGGTAGAATTTTTCGTTTGGAGCATATCTGAGTTTTAATGAGGTTTCTGAAACATTAATTAACCCCACATCATTTGTATGTGTAGAGTAGTCGGTATTGTTGAAATACAAATTTCCACCGGGAACGGTTTTGGTAAACTGATATCCTAATGTGTATGAAAAATGATTTTCAAATTCGTTAAGATGCTCCAATTTAAATGTTCTGTTGTAGAATAATTTATCATTCACGCCGCGTTTTATCGACAAAAGTACATTGTCCTCTGTTATAAACTGTAAATCTTGTCCTGGGAATTTTGTGTCTTTTTGATAACTTGCCTTTATCGATTTCACAGGAAATTCATAAATAGATGTTGGCGCTAATGACCAGGTACTACTCAAAAAATACTTTAAATTATGATCGCCGAAGCCGTATCCCACATAGGTTTCAAAATTTATTTTTTTGCTAAACTCAGGAGTAGTTCTACCTCCAAATCTTGCTCTGATTCCTTCAATCGGATTGTAACTATAGAAGGTATTTACTGGTCCAATTTCATATTTTCCCATTACTTTATAACCAAAAAATACGATTTGAGCAATGTCCATGGTTCTTCTGAACGATGGCACTTTTTGGATACTGTCAACAATGGCATAGGTGCCTTCTTCAGACTTGCTAAGCTCCTGGTGTCTGTTAGCTTCCCAGTATTCCTCGTTTCGCAGATTTGCACTGTCCAGTGTTACCACGTTTAACCCTTTGAAAATGGAGTCGTTTGTAGGTGGTGTAAATTTATAATCTTTGTACGAAACGGTTCTTTTCCCAAGCAGACTCTGCCCTTTTTTAGTAATTCCGAAGTTGATGACGGTTTGGTCTGATTTGAGCAACCAACCCTGATTTTCTACTTTTTCAAACTGTTGAATGATTTTGACGTCTTTTACAAAGTTTAGGTTGATATTTTTATTTACCGATAATTCTACACCCGAAATGGAGTAGTTACCGTCCATAGTAATGTACAGAAAGCCCTGAAAAAGCATATCTTGCTTGTTTCTCGAACCGAAAAATAATTTTACGAATTTCTCTGACCCAGATTGAATGGTGTCGGTAATATAATACCTATAGAAAGTTGGTGCAGAGGGCGCTATCGGACTCAAAAACTGATTGGTAAGCAGGGTGATGTTATTATCATAGATGTTTATGTCTTGATACATATACTTGATGTTGTCGTCAAGTCCTTTGTTGTCAAGCCCCTGAAAAGTCACCATCTTTTGTGATTTGATGATTTCTTTATCGTCTTTAGGTGACTTTCTGTAGTAGTGGTTAGAAAGCACCTCTTTCATATAGATGGGTAGAATCTCCCCTCCATTATCTACCGAATCGCCGGGCTCGAACATAAATTGGAAATGTTTGAATATACTCTTTTGTTTAAACTTAGTGGTAATTTCGTTAAATGCGAACTGAATTTTTTCGTACTCCTCGTTCTCGTAATAATCCAATGCCTCCTTTTTGTTTTTGCTCTTATTCGCAATTACTTTCTCAATAAGATCTACAGCGGGATTATTTTTGTTGTGATATTTTTGTTTCTTGATAGTTACTTCGCCAAGAGCTTGCGATTGTGGGGTAAGTTTAATTTCTTGTTCTCTGATGTTATTCGAGAGGAGCAAAATTTCGGTTTTATAGCCCACACAAGATACTTTTATCTGTTTTTTAATTTCAGTATTTGCACTCGTAAGAAGTGTGAATTTTCCCAATAAATTTGTTTTTGTTACCTGCCCCTTGCCAACTAATACAACAGATGCCGACGGAATAGGCTCATTGGTCTGTGTATCAATTATAATTCCTTTAAATATCTGCGGTTTTTCGGTTTGAGAAAAACCAAAAAAGGGTATAAGACTCACAAACGCAACTAGTAATAAAATTCTTATTTTCATCAATTTAAAAATCAGTCTATGTGTTTGACATTGTCAGACACATGATTAAAAACTATTTTCATCAAAAAGACAACTGTCTTTCCAGAACTAAAACAATGAATGACTGGAACTTAACCTTCAATAATTCGACTAAAAAATGTATGCCGAAAACACTCAAAATTAAGGAAATATATTTAGGACCAAACGACCAGCAAAATTAATCAAAAAATCAAACATATTAGCTTTAAATAATGCAAATTGATTTATTATGTCATTGAACGGTTATTAAGGGTAAATTGTGCTGTCGGTTAATGATTCTTTTAAATCGTGCTATAATATATATCTCACTCTACTTTTTTAAATAGTTATAATTAATTGTTGTTTTAGCCGACTACAAATAGTCGCGAATAATAAATTAGCCACTCTTTCTATTTGAATTTAATTGTCAGTAAGAATCGATAAATTAAAGTCAAAATGTGCAATAGTAGCTCTAAAATACCAATTCTTACTGACAGAGAATCTTTAATCTGCTTTTATTTACTTAAGATACTAATCGAATATGAATTATTTGTAATTGTTTATTGGGTCTAGTTACTTCGCTCTATTGATTCTAGCACCTTTAACCCTCGTAAATATTGATTACAACTACTCTAAATTGTGTGTCAATTTATGATTTAAAGCCAATTATTTAGAGTTGATTTTATATCTACATTGAAATAATTTAAACTAACTTAAAAAAAATCGTAATTTTTTGTATAAATCCTGAAACATAAACCGTAAGTCTCAAAGTTAGCGTTTGATTTTTTTTCATTCTTTCCATAATTGTTTCTTTATTATTCGGCGACAAAGGTAAAGTATGAAAAAATGCTGGTTTGCTACTTTTGTTACATAAGAATTTTTATATTCTAAAAAAAGCTTGTTTATTTTTTAGACGGACAAATCAGATGCACGTTTAGCGCTGATTAATTAAATTCTTGGATGTCTATAGATACTGTTACTTTAGCAAAGTTATACTACAAAATCTGTTCTTTTTTGCATAAGCATCCCGAAACGACAATTTTAAGCATTCTAATGCCCAAAATGGGTATTGAACTTTTACACATATTCTCCTACCAACTGATCAGTCCATACGCGAATATTCCAAACAACACCTTGTTTCCGTAGAATGAGATAAGCGCCTATTATATGTAGACGTTTATTGACTCCAAATACTTTACTTTTTTTAGTTGATAGTTCTATTGTGATTTAATCAAATTACATTCAGAACTTTAAGTCAATTATTAGATCTCTCATAAATCGGACATATCATTACTGTTTTAAATTCAATTCTGTAAATCCAGTCTTATATCCAGATTGGGTTACTATATACAAAAACATGCTCTTTTACGAGTAAGTCGAAATGAGCATGTTAAGCGATCTAAGATTCAATATGATTTTCGAAAGTTGTTCAGGGAATCTGGGAATGCGTTAAATTTAGTGCTTTTAAAGTATGATTAGTTTTTATTTAAGGGATCTCTTCACTTTAGCATTGTACACAAAAAAAGATGGTGACTCTAGCTAAAAGAGTCACCGATCAGAATTATTGGTCATCTAAATGCACACCAATTTACTTGATTATATTATCATTTGTTAGGATGTCAACCAGCCATTTCCAACAATCTTGGGTAGATGATATACTAAGGCGTTCGTCGGGCGAATGGACTCCATACATTTGCGGTCCGATAGAAATCATGTCAAGATTTGGATATTTTTCGAGAAACAAGCCACATTCCAGGCCGGCGTGAATAGCTCGGATTTTTGGTTCTGATTTAAACAGCTTTAAGTAGCTTTCTTTTGCCACATTCAAAATCTCGGAATTGAGATTTGGTTTCCAACCTGGGTAACCATCTCCATGCGTAACGGTAGCCCCCGAAAGTGCAAATGCAGCTTCAACCTGGTTGGCAATATCGTATTTTGACGACTCAACAGAACTCCGTTGACTGGTGGTGATAAGGATGGTTTGATTATCCTGCATTTTTACCGAAGCCAGATTGGTAGATGTTTCAACCAGATCAGGCATGTCGGCACTCATAGCTATTACACCATGTGAACAAGCATACAATACATTGAGCAATGTGTCGGATGTTTTTTTATCAATAACAGTTGCCGGAAGTGGCTCTGATTCCAAATCCAGTCGCATTTTTGGTTCAATGTTACATTTCTCGTTTTCAATATCGGTAACGTACATGTTGAATAAAACGCGAATAGTTTCTTTCTCGGAATAAGGTACGCATGCAAGGGCCACTGCCTCGCGGGCAATCGCATTGCGCAGATTACCACCATCGAAACTATGTAAGCGTACATCCATTTTTTTATTTACATCCCACAAGAATCGATTAAGTATTTTGTTGGCATTACCCAATCCTTTGTCTATATCATCACCCGAATGTCCACCTTTAAGCCCTTTTACCGAAACGGTGAATGCAAAATAGTTTTCAGGCGTTTTTTCAGATTGGTACGAAAGTACAGCCGTAGTATCAATTCCGCCGGCACACCCCACGAATATCTCTCCATCGTCTTCTGAATCTAAATTGATGAGTATTTCGCCGCTCAGAAAATTCTTATCCAAGGCAAAAGCACCTGTCAAACCGGTCTCTTCGTCCACAGTAAACAAGCATTCCAGTGCCGGATGTTTCAGATTATCGGAAGCAAGCACGGCTAACATCATCGACATACCAATACCATTGTCAGCACCAAGTGTAGTACCACGCGCTTTAACCCAATCTTCTTCAATATAGGTTTGGATAGCATCCGTATCAAAATTAAAATCGACATCATTATTTTTTTCACATACCATGTCGATATGAGCTTGCAGAATGATTGCTTTCCTATTTTCATATCCTGCTGTTGCTGGTTTGCAAATCAGCACATTACCTGCGGTATCAGTTTTTGTACTGAGATTATTTTTTTCTCCGAATGATTTTAAATAAGCGATTATGCGTTCTTCTTTTTTTGATGGACGTGGAATTTGAGTTATTTCGTGGAAATAGTTCCATAAGGCAATTGGTTGAAGAGTTTTCATTTTCTGAAATGATTAGTGCGAATTGTTTTGAAAAAAAGTGAATTGCAAAGATAGAAAAAAGCCACAGCCAACGATATATATTTTCTGTTTATATTAATTGTGCTTGAAGTGTACCCATTTAAAACACAAAAATCCATTCTTGTGTTCAAGAATGGACTTTTGCAAAATCAAAATACGAAACTTACTGAATCTTATTGTCGGAATTAAAAGGTAAAGAAAATTTTCTGGCAGACTGTACAGGAGTAGCAACTCCAAATGTATATGTTAGTGGATAGGTTTTGTCAACTGTAGATGCGTATTCCTTTGTGTGAATAACAAGTTTCACTGAATCGGTTGGATTGTGATTTACTTTAAGTGATCGCAAATCGAACGAAGCCATACCCCATTTAGAACTGGATGGATAATCGCTGTTGGCGTTGTGTCTAAACTCTAAATGAACTTTATTGTCAGTATAAGTTTTTGAATCATCTGAAATCAAGCTGATAAAATGGTTTTTGTTATATCCAAGATAAACAAATTCTACGTTTAGATAGTCGCTGCCCACCCAAATACTTCTGATTTCAATCTGATCGTTACCGATACTATCTTGTTGTGCCGGCTTAATTTTGAAAATTCCTTTTGTTAGAATTTCGTATACATCGTTCAATTTTACATTGTTTTTTATGGCGCTGCTAACAGCCGAAGTTGTTTCAATAAAGCTATAGTTAGCAATAATACGTTGACCATCTTTGGGTTTGTAATTCAACAAACCAGCAGTGTTAGTGTACATTAAGTCGCCATTATCCAGGCGGAAATTGAATGTCGTACTCAGCGTTGGATTTTCAACAGTAGCAATTGCCTGCCAGTTTTTATCATTTGAGTTTACTTCATTGTTATTACACGAAGTGATTAGGAATACTACCAAAATTCCGATTAGAAGCTTTTTCATAACCTTACAAATTTAATTTAAATGAATATTAAATCCATATACAGCACAAGAGAGTGTTGAATGGATTGTATGTGTATGATGATAGCTAGAGAATAAACGTTGCATGCCCCTCGGGGAAAAAACAATGTTTTTTTGATTACGGTAAAAACACACGGTGTTATTGAAAGATTTCCATTGTTTTATGCCTAGAATATACTTCTTTAATGTCATTTTTCATAATCCTTTCTTTTTTTGTATATTTGCACTTTGTCATATTCTGCAATACAACCGTAACTTTCTCACATGCTATTTTCCGAAATTATTGGTCAACAAGATATTAAGGCACGCTTGGTGCGCACGGTAGTCGAACAACGAATACCGCATGCGCAATTGTTGCGTGGACCGGCTGGTGTAGGAAAATTAGGCTTGGCGATTGCCTATGCTCAATATATTTGTTGCGAGAATAAAACAGCCACCGATTCATGTGGCACTTGTCCGTCGTGTGTGAAGTACAAAAAAATGGCGCATCCCGACCTACATTTTGTTTTTCCGGTTATTAAACCTACCGGAAAATCGTCGGTGGTATGTGATGACTTTATTGCCGAGTTTCGCTCCATGGTGCTGCAAAGTCCCTATTTTGGGGTGAATGAATGGTATGCAAGTATTTCGGGCGACGCCAAGCAGGGTTTGATTTATTCGAACGAAAGTGAAGAAATTCTTCGTAAACTGAGTTTGAAGACTTACGAGTCGGAATACAAAATAATGATTATTTGGTTGCCCGAAAAAATGCACTCTACCTGTGCCAATAAATTGCTGAAAATATTGGAAGAACCACCCGAAAAGACGGTCTTTTTGATGGTTTCGAACGAACCTGATCAAATTATCACCACTATACTCTCTCGTACGCAACACATTCATATCCCCCGACTGAAGGAAGAGGAAATTGTACAAGCGCTGCTTAAAAACGATGATTTAGACATTGAACGAGACGCAGCGGTTTATGTAGCCAATATCGGTAATGGAAGTTATCTGAGTGCTTTGGCTGTGCTGAATGAAGGAGATGAGAATAAACAGAATTTTGAGCGATTCGTGATGATAATGCGTCTAGCTTGGCAAGTGGGTAATAAAAAAGACCATGCTTCACTTAAAACCCTCCGTAAATGGGCTGACGATATGGCTGCAGCTGCTGTGGGGCGTGAGCGACAACGAAATTTTCTGGTATATGCTCAACGAATGACACGTGAGAATTTTATACGAAATATACAACAGCCGACGCTAAATTACTTAACCTCGTTTGAGTCTGATTTTTCGCAACGTTTCTCAGTTTTTATTAATGAGCGTAATGTAGAGGATTTGATGACTGAATTTGCATTGGCCGAACGACATATTGATCAAAACGTAAATGCCAAAATGGTTTTCTTCGATTTGACCCTGAAGGTAATTATGTTGTTGAAAAGATAGTTTTAGCTGATACTGTTTATATTGATGAAACTAAATTTAAATTGATTTAATGCAGGAAACTGCAACTTATATATACTGCCTGCAACAGGTAATTGAATTTTTGTGAAGCACATACAACGAAGTATTGTTGCAAAGCAAAACAACTCACCAAGAGGTGATAAATAACAATAATAACATGGGATGTAATTCAAATAGCGGCGGATGCTGCATGAACAAAAAAGGGTGTAATAACAATTCCACTCAAAAACTCAGTACATTCGATTGGATGTGCGATTTGCCTGAAACGCAAAAAGATACTGATTTCATAGAAGTACAATTTAAAAATACCCGTAAAGGTTATTTTTTGAATAATACAAAGATTCCACTCGAAAAAGGGGATGTTGTTGCTGTCGAATCGTCACCGGGCCATGATATTGGCGAAGTTACGCTGGTAGGAAGATTGGTGACATTGCAAATGAAGAAATACAATGTCCAACCTGAAAAAATGGAAGTTCGTCGTGTTTACCGTAAAGCAAAGGAAACTGATTTGGAGAAATTCCAGGAAGCGAAAGGAAAAGAACAGGCTACCATGATTAGAGCAAGGCAAATTGCTGAGAATCTGAAATTAAACATGAAAATTGGTGATGTTGAATATCAGGGTGATGGTAATAAAGCTATTTTCTATTACATTGCTGATGAGCGTGTTGATTTTCGCCAGCTGATTAAGGTTTTTGCAGAATCATTCCGTGTTCGGATAGAAATGAAGCAAATTGGTGCTCGTCAGGAAGCTGGTCGTATTGGTGGTATTGGTCCATGTGGTCGCGAATTATGCTGTTCGGGCTGGATGACCACGTTTAATTCGGTATCTACGAGTGCAGCGCGTGTTCAGGATATTTCACTCAATCCACAGAAGTTAGCCGGTCAATGCGCCAAGCTTAAATGCTGTATGAATTTTGAATTAGATACCTATTCTGATGCTCTGAAAATTTATCCATCCAAAGAAATTCAACTTGAAACACTTGATAATACATTCTATTATTTTAAAACGGATGTATTTAATGGACTTATCTCGTACTCTACCTCTCCAAATTTTGGAGCTAATGTGGTAACTATTACAGCTCAGCGTGCTAAAGAGATAATTGCAATGAATAAAAAAGGCCAAAAGCCTGAGTTGCTGGATGATCATATAGAGGAAGATAAAGTAGTACCTGTTGAATATGAAAGTGGAGTAGGTCAGGATAGCTTAACTCGTTTTGATACTAATAAAAAGCGTTCGAACGGAAAAAATAAACGTCCTAATAATCGACCAAATGATAAACCGAGCAATGGTAAACCCAATGAACGTCCGGATAACCGACCTCAGTTAGCGAAACCGAAAACACAAGTGCAAGCTCAGGAAGCAAAAGCTAATGCGCCCGAAAATATAAAGAAAAGTTCTGAAAATAAGGTTGGGACTCCTAGATTTCAAAAACCGGTAAAGAAAACTGATATTGATGCAAAGAAGAATGAAAACTAATTTTTTGTTGGCGATAATTATTTCGCTTTGTTGTGTTTCCTGTCATAAAAACGACGTGTATTTTCAGTACAATGCTGTAAATCCGACGGGTTGGAGCAAGGATAGTGCTTATACTTTTGAAGTGCCGATTGTGGATACGCTTGCAAGTTATAATGTGTATGTAAATGTCCGAAACAGAGGAGAGTACCCTTATCAAAACATGTGGTTATTCCTGCATAAAATGACACCCGACTCAATCCAGTCTACCGATTCAATCGAGTGCTATCTGGCTGATAACCGTGGCAAATGGTTAGGCTCCGGAGTCGGTTCGGTGTACGAAATGCCTGTTTTGTATCAGCAAAATGTGCGGTTTAAAACAACGGGTATTTACAAATACACAATTGTGCAGGGAATGCGTGATGATATATTGTTTGGAGTCAATGATATCGGCCTTCGTGTTGAGAAAATTGTAAAGTAACTTGTAACTAAGTACATAATGATTCATTGCTGATAAAAACAACAGCAATTTTAAATTTTAATTGAAGATATATAAAGGTGGGTAAAAATAAATTATCGAAATTTGCCGATATGGAGGAGTTTCCTCATGTTTTTCAGGTTACTTCACATGCCTTACGTGAGGGTGCTGGATTTGAGATGAAGGGCAAATGGAATGAACTTTTTTTTAAAAATGATCATCCGATTGTGTTAGAATTAGGATGTGGTAAAGGCGAATACACTGTAGGCTTGAGTCAGCTTTATCCTGATAAAAATTTTGTAGGCGTTGATATCAAAGGAGCACGACTCTGGACAGGGGCTAAAGAATCGTTTGAAAAAGGAATGAAAAATGTGTCCTTCTTGCGCACTAATATTGAAATGATTCACCATTTCTTTGCTGAAAACGAAGTGAGTGAAATCTGGCTTACTTTCCCCGATCCGCAAATGAAGAAAGTGACCAAACGACTCACTGCCACTAATTTCATGAAATCGTATCAGCAGTTTGTAAAACCGAATGGCTTGATACATCTGAAAACCGATAGCAATTTTATGTTTACCTATACCTGCGAAATGGTAAAAGCGAATAATTATCCGGTTGTTTTCTCCAACAATGATTTATATGCTTCCGATTTGCAGGATTCGATTCTCTCCATCAAAACTTATTATGAACAACAATGGCTTGATAGAGGTTTGACAATTAAGTATATACAATTTAATTTAGAACCAAGAGTTACTTTTGTAGAGCCTGAAGTAGAAATAGAACCAGACAGCTACCGCAGTTTTGGCCGAAGTAAGCGACAACATTTAGAGTAGTTTTGTTGTTTAGAGTTACTCCGGACAAAAGAATCGATATTTTGAAGTACGAAAGGTCATATTTATTCTAATCATGGTTTCGGTTCGTTTTATTAAACACAAAATTTTAAATATATGTCATTAAATCGTCAATCAATTCTCGAGGCCTTAGTGCATGTTCGTTATCCGGGTACCGGAAAGGACATTGTTTCGTCGGGAATGGTACAAGATAATCTGGTAATTGAAGGCAATAAAGTAACATTTTCCATTTATTTCGAAAAACCGAATGATCCTTTTGCCAAGTCGGTAGTAAAGGCTGCTGAGCAAGCGATTCATACTTATGTAAATGAAGATGTTGATATTAAAGGCAATGTCGAAATTGTATTTAAAGAAGCACCTGCTCCTAAGCCGGCTTCAATTTTACCAAATGTAAAAAATATTATAGCTGTTTCCTCTGGTAAGGGCGGTGTGGGTAAATCCACCGTGTCGTCAAATTTGGCAATCTCACTGGCAGCGCTTGGCTATAAAGTTGGTTTACTTGATGCCGATATTCTTGGACCTTCGTTGCCCAAAATGTTTGGAGTAGAATCTGCGCACCCCGAGATGAAAGAAATTGACGGTAAACATATGATTATGCCTATTGAAAAATATGGTGTAAAAATGATTTCTATCGGTTTCTTTGTTGATCCGGCTCAAGCCCTGGTGTGGAGAGGTACGGTGGCTAGTAACGCCCTAAAACAGCTAATAACTGATACGCAGTGGGGAGATTTGGACTACTTTGTTATGGATTTACCGCCGGGAACAGGTGATATTCATCTTACCCTTGTACAAACTATGGGTATTACAGGTGCAATTGTTGTCACCACACCACAAGAAGTGGCGCTGGCCGATGCCCGTAAAGGTATAAATATGTTTACAGGTGAAAAAGTCAATGTCCCAGTATTAGGTATTGTAGAGAATATGGCTTGGTTTACACCTGCCGAGCTTCCTGAAAATAAATATTACATTTTTGGGAAGGACGGAGGTAAGCGTTTGGCCGATGAATTAGATGTTCCACTATTGGGGCAAATTCCGTTGGTTCAAAGTATTCGTGAATGTGGCGATGCCGGAAGACCCGTAGCAGTTAGTGACGATAGTATAATGTCTCTGGCCTTTCGTTCGTTAGCAGAAAGTGTTGTTGAACGTGTAAATTTTCGTAATACCTCCATGGAAGCGACTAAAAAAGTTGCAATGGCTTAATAATTATACTACACTCTTTATTGAATTTAAGTCAGCTTTCGTATTTAACAAAATACAGCTAACTTAGTGTTAAACAGCGTTTTGTTCATTAACAAACGCTGTTTTTTTGTTTTATTGCATGAATTTCTAGTTTTGTATAAATAACATCAATATAGTGATATAGCAGTTATTTTTACATAAACGTAATATAATGTAATGACTCATTATCTTTTCGTACTAAAATAAAATGAAATCTATATATATCTTGCAGCAGAATATCACATCACTTTCAATAATTGTTCGTGTTTTTTCGCATGAACTTATGTTTATCCTGCAATATGAAGCGAATTTTAGTAACATTTTTTTCTATCTCAATTCTTTCTAATTTTTATGCTGTCGGGCAATCAAAAAATTTCTCTCGATGGTCTTTTACTGCTGAATATGTAACAACTTATTTTTTTGGAGATATGCAACCGATTTTTACAGGTGTAGTTCCATCATCCCTTAGCGAAATAAATTTTGGTGCAACTGCGGAATATACCTTTACTCCAATTTGGGGATTGGGAATCGATTATTATCATTTACCATTTGGGGGTAAGAATGATTTTGCAAGTTTTAAAACTAAGCTGGACAATACAGATATTATTGGCACAGTGAATTTTACGAAATGTATCTTTCCTAAAACAAATTCAAAATTTTCTGTGAATGCAACCTTTGGCGTTGGGTTTGCTGTTTATACATCGCAATATAAGTATCCCGATCCGAATTCATCTACCTTAGAAAAAACACCTCACAATATGTTAGTTAGCTCAATTCCAATCTCCTTATTGTTTGAGTATAATATATCAAAGTCTTTTGCTTTAGGTTTCAGAACTCATTATCGTTCGTTTGCAAGCGATAACTTAGAAGGAGTACCCTATCTAAACTTTAAAGGTGTTACAAATGATTATATTGGAGGGATTACATTTAATGTTCGTTATAAGCTAGGTGCTGAGAATAAGGATCATCTCCGCAATATAAACACAATTACATATAGCCCGGATACTGTTTATAATAATCTGGAAATGAAGTTTAATAATCAAGGCCGACAACTCGATTCGCTATTAAGAGCTTTGGCTAAAGATAAAATTGACACAGATGGTGACGGAATTCCTGATAGCAGAGATATGGAGTTGCATACACCTAAAAATACACCTGTAGATTGTTGTGGTAGAGCTATAAAAGTACAAGAAATTAAGAAATTTGTGGCAGAAGTGAAAACTAAAATTGAGGTTATTGCGCCACTAGTTAATAAAGCACCTACTACATTGAAGATAGTGCCAATTATTGTCAAAGATGTCCTTACCAACAAAACTATAGTCTATGATGTAGTTCCTCCAATATATTTTGAATCTTCTAAAGCAGATATTAATGCAGACTCAAGGTTAGTTATAGCAAAGGTAGCTGCAAGAATGAAGTCTGACAAGAGTATTACCGTAGAAATCAGAGGCTTTTGCGATGTAGTTGGAAGACAATCATACAACGATCATTTGAGTAGGTTAAGAGCAGATAATGTAATGAATCTATTGGTAATTGAATGGAAAATTTCTGCATCACGTGTAACTGCAACAGGTAAAGGAAAAGTTATGGATCCCCCTTCTGTTTATCCTGGAAATAGGAGATGTGATTTCTTTTTTAATAAATAATCTACTTATTATTTTTGAATCATAAATCAACTTAATGTTCAGTTAGTGCTTTTTTTCCGATTACATTTTTAGGGTATAAATGATTTATTGTTACATTTTTGTTTCTATGTGTAATGCATGTAGTATTAATTACTACAATAGGAATGATTGCTATCCATTTATCCTTTTTCCCACTAATAATAGTTAAATATTCTTTAATCGACTAATCTTCTATTTATTATCAATTTTTTATATAACTTCTTTTATTCTTATACATACGTCATAAAATACACATTATAAGATACATATAGTGATATTTCAGAAGTATTGTAATAAAATGTAATATTTTTATTAGTTCTTAAAATCACACTAATAAAATATATTCTTAACTTTGACCTTTATTTGAATGAATTTAGATGAATATCTACTTTCAATCTTTAATCTTGGCCGTATGAAAAATAAATTATTAGTATTAATCCTCGCAGTTTCTTTTGCTTCAACTAGCTACTCGGCTAGCAGGAAGTTCTCGAAATGGTCTGTTTCAGTAGAATACGGGGTTGATCAATTTTTCTTCGGAGATTTAGCACCCACCTCTTCAGGATTAGTTCCTAAATCATTACAACTTATTACATATGGTGGAACACTCGAATATGCACTAACACCTATTTGGGGACTTAGTGTGGATTATTACCATTTACCATTTACGGGTACTAATCAAATAGCCTACTTCAAAACCGATCTGAATAATACGGATTTAAGTGCAACTATCAACTTTACGAAGATGATATTTCCGCAAAGTAAATCCAAATTTACTGTAAATGGAACTATTGGGATGGGTTTTGCAATTTTCAATTCGAAATTTAGATATCCTGATCCGGTGAACACACCAGAGGTCTCACTTGTTAAGCCAGTTATTACAAGTGCTATGCCCATTACATTATTGTTGGAATATAATTTTAGCCAGCAGTTTGCATTTGGAATTAAGGGACATTATCGCGCATTTACAAATGATAACCTGGAAGGTGTACCTTATTTGAACTTTAAAGGTGTTACAAACGATTACATTGGTTTGGTTTCATTAGCTATGCGTTATAAAATTAATGCTTCCGGACGTCAAAAACACTTGAGAAATATTACAATGGAAGAATTTGAACCTAACAAAGCTATGGATCTTGCTAAACAAGCCATTGATAAAGTGAACGGTTTGGATAAATCATTGAAAAAATTAGAGAAGAGAGTTGATGCCCACGATCGTAGATTGGACTCACTTTCGTTGTTCTTGTCAAATGATGGTCCGGATAGTGATGGAGATGGCGTTCCTGACCACAGAGATAAAGAACCGAACACACCACCTAATACACCCGTTGATTTCTGGGGTAAGGCATTACCAATTTCGTATGCGTCACAAGATGTAAACAAAAATTCCTCACCAAATGATCGTCTGAATAATTCGAATGAAGATGATGCCAATAATACGACAGGTAGAGGCAATGTTGGAAACAATGGAACCACCACACAGTATAACTTTAGTGGTACTACAGGTGTAGGCGGAATTAAAACTATAAAAGGAGATAAAGGTGACAGAGGTCCAAGAGGTGAAAAAGGAGAAAAAGGCGATAGAGGAGCTAGTGGAACCGGACTCGCTTCAAATAATTCAAACGTTAGCTCAAGTAAAAATAAAAAGGGTACAAATACAGTAACAGATAATTTCTTACCAGCCGATTATGGTAGTAATTCAATAAGTTTTGATAATGTACCAACTGTATATTTTGCCTTTGACCGTACAGATTTGGATGATGATGCCCTAGAAGATATAAGTAAAATTGCATTTAAAATGCATGCTGACCCATCATTAATAGTTGAAGTAAGAGGTTATTGCGATTATTTAGGGAATAGTCCGTACAATAATCAACTAAGTCAACGACGCTCAGACAGAGTGAAAGCAGAATTGGTGAAAATGTGGAAAATATCACCTGACAGAATTATTGCAAATGGAAAAGGAAAGATTATTGAGCCACGTGTGAGATACCGCCCGAACAGAAGATGTGATTTCTTCTTTAGCAATTAAGAAAAAATAACTAAACACATTTAACGCAACAATATCCCAACAAATTGGGGTTTGTTGCGTTTGTAGTAAAAACTCATTTCGTTTTTGACAAACGATTAATATTTACTAAATTCAAAATTCTACATAAGTATAATTATCCATGAAACTTCTTGAAAATAAAGTTCCGTGAAATAAAAATCGACTAGATGAAACCTACTATTATTGACTTGCTGAATCAAAGCGTTGAAAAATACGCTAAAAATCCATTTCTATGGGAAAAAACTACAACCGAATTTCAACCAACTACTTATTCTGAAGTAAAATATCAGACTCATTTGTTGGCAGCCGGTTTAATAAAGTTAGGGGTGGAAGTTGGCGATAAAGTAGCACTTTTGTCGGAAGGAAGAAATGTCTGGATAATTGGGGAGCTAGGCATTTTGCATGCTGGAGCTGTAAATGTGCCATTATCAATAAAATTGGAAGAAAGTAATGACCTTATATTTCGGTTGATTCATTCAGAAAGTCAGTATGTATTGGTTTCGGCTGGGCAATTAAAAAAGATACGATTGATTGCAGGCGCTTTGCCTCAGATTAAAAAAGTAATTGTTTTAGATGACCAACAAGAATACGAGGAAAAAGAAATAAGCCTGACAGAGTTGATTGCTATGGGGAAAGGATATCTTCAATTGAATCCTACAGCTGTTGAAGAACGCTCAAAAGCAATAAAAGCTGATGACATTGCAAATATCAGTTATACTTCGGGTACCACTGCCGACCCAAAAGGCATATTGCTCTCACACAGGAACTACACAGCTAATGTGGAGCAAGCCCTCACGCTAATGACCATTCCAACTAGTTACCGAACATTGTTGATCCTTCCATTAGATCACTGTTTTGCACATGTGGCCGGCTTTTATAGCTTTATGGCTTCTGGAGCCAGTGTGGGAACAGTGCAAAGTGGGAAAACAGGTATGGAAACATTGAAAAATATTCCGCTAAACATTAAAGAATTAAAGCCAAACTTATTGCTTAGTGTTCCTGCATTGGCTAAAAGTTTCAAGAAAAATATTGAAAGTAGTATTCGTTCGCAAGGGGCTGTTGTAAATTGGCTGTTTAATACGGCTTTGAAAATGTCATATTCGTATAATAAGGAAGGATTTAATAAAGGGGAAGGGATCCAAATTATCAAAAAGCCATTCTTAGCATTGTTCGACAAGATAATTTTTTCCAAGATCAGAGAAGGTTTTGGAGGGCATCTCGATTTCTTTATCGGTGGTGGAGCGTTGCTTGATATTGATTTGCAACGGTTCTACTATGCAATCGGCATTCCTATGTTTCAAGGTTATGGATTGAGCGAAGCGACACCAATTATTTCATCAAATGGATTGAAGAACCATAAATTAGGTTCATCTGGCTATTTGGTGAAACCGATGGAATTGAAAATATGTGATTTGGACGGTAAGGAGTTGTCCAACTACGAGAAAGGTGAGATTGTAATTAAAGGTGAGAATGTAATGGTGGGTTATTACAAAAATGATAAGGCAACTGCCGAAACTGTTGTAGACGGTTGGTTGCACACCGGCGATATGGGTTATATGGATAACGATGGCTTTTTGTATGTTGTCGGGCGATTTAAAAGTTTACTGATATCGAGTGATGGAGAGAAATACAGTCCTGAAGGAATTGAGGAATCATTGTCAGATAATTCCTATTTTATAGATCAGGTAGTACTTTATAACAATCAAAACCCATACACAACTGCATTAATAGTACCAAACAAGGAAGCCTTGAAGCGTTACGTCCATCGAAAAAAGCCAAACTTGGCTTGGGAAACCCGTGATGCAAAAGAATTAGTTTTAAATAAACTTCAGCGCGAAATAAATGAGTATCGCAAGGGCGGTAAATATGAGGGTATGTTTCCCGAGCGTTGGTTGCCAGCGGCTATCGCTGTTATCGGAGAACCATTTACCGAACAAAATGGGTTAGTGAACAGCACAATGAAAATTATGCGTGCTAAGGTAGAGGAACACTATGCTGATAGAATTGAGGATTTGTACTTAAGTGGTGCAAAGAATATTGATAATGAGAATAATATTCAGGCTTTAAGCTAATTTTTACAAATTAACAGCAAGATAGCGAAAGCCCGAGATATAGATTTCTCAGGCTTTCGGCGTTTTAGAGCTTTGACGTTATTAGTCGACAAATAAGTTCCAAATAATATACATCTGTTTCATCGAGCGTATCGTACTTTTCACTGTCTACGTCCAATACACCAACAACCACTTGATTAGAGTCGAATATTGGAACAACTATTTCGGCCACCGAGCTACTGCTGCAAGCAATATGTCCCACGAAGTCATTTACGTCGGGTACAAATAGGCTTTTTTGTTCTTTCCATGCTGTACCACAAACTCCTTTTCCAAAACGAATACGCGTGCAAGCAATTGACCCCTGAAAAGGTCCTAGCACTAATTCTTCTGCCTTTACCCAATAAAAACCTACCCACCACCATTCAAATACCTCACGCAGAGCTGCCGACAAGTTGGCTAGGTTAGCAACTAAATCCTCTTCCCCATTTATCAAAGCTTTTAGTTGTGGAACTAGCGTGTCGTACTTCTCTGCTTTTGATGCACTTGTTTGAATAAACAATTCTTCTGCCATATCGTTTCTATTCTATTTGGTGCAAAAATACAATTTAGGAATCATGCAAAGGCAATCGGAATGTTAACAAACAATAATTTGTTTGTTAACTCAATTATTTTTGTTTCCTTTGCAGTTCATTTTTACTAAAATAAACCGGACGAGTCCGAATAATTAATTTTCACTAACAGTTTTGATATGAAAAAGAATTTTTTTAGATTGATTTCTATTTGTTTACTGCTCGTTTTGGCAGCAAACATTACTGCTCAACCGATACCTGTAGACCCAAAGGTGCGATATGGCAAGTTAGATAACGGATTGACGTATTATATACGTGCCAATCAGAAGCCAAAGGATCGGGCAGAGTTTTTTATTGCACAAAATGTAGGGGCAATATTAGAAATGGACAACCAAAATGGACTGGCTCACTTTCTGGAACATATGGCATTTAATGGAACAAAAAACTATCCCGGGAAAGGGATTATAAATTATTTCGAATCGATTGGAGTCAAATTTGGCACAAATATCAATGCATATACTGCTCAGGACGAAACGGTTTATAACTTATCTGATGTGCCTACAACCCGAGATGGAATTGTAGATAGTGCTTTGTTGGTACTACACGATTGGTCGAGCTTTATCACCTTAGATGGAAAAGAAATTAATGATGAGCGTGGTGTGATACGTGAGGAATGGCGCCAAGGTGCAGGTCCGGAAAGACGTATGTGGAAGGAATCGAGCAAACTGAAATATCCGGGTTCGCAATATGCCAAGCGTGATGTAATTGGCGATACAGCTATTATCAATAATTTTGCACACCAAACTATTCGCGATTATTATAAAAAATGGTATCGTCCGGATTTGCAAGCAATATTAATTGTGGGCGATATAGATGTGGATAAAGTAGAAGCAAAGATTAAAGCACTTTTTACTGATATTCCGAAGAAAGCAAATGCAGGTGAACGTCCTGTTTATCCAATTCTGGACAATGCTGAACCAATCGTGTCAATTGTAAAAGATAAAGAAGCAAGGATGACTCAAATAGAGTTGGAATACAAACACGATGTATTGCCAGAGGAGGTAAAATTGTCTATGAATGGTTACTTTTTTGGAGTTGCCAATACTTTGATTTCGAAAATAATCGGTTACCGTTTCGAGGAAATTACTCAACAGGCCGATGCACCATTTGTACAAGCCTTTGCAGGATATAGTGATTTAGTAAAATCGAAAGATGCATTTCAGCTTTTGGCTTTGCCAAAAGAAGGAAAAGAGCTAGAAGGATTGAATGCGTTATTGCTCGAAGGTGAAAAGATTAAACGTTTTGGATTTACAAACTCTGAGTTGGAACGGGCTAAAACCGATTTCCTGAAAGGAATGGAGAAAGCTTATAACGAGCGTGATAATCAGGAAAACAATAGTTTGGTTAGAGAATATGTTCGCAATTTTTTAACTCAGGAAGTTATTCCGGGAATTGAATGGGAATATAATACCACCAAAGCCATTGTACCTCAATTAAAAGTGGAAATGGTAAATCAATTGGCAAAATCGTATGTGACTGATAGCAACCTGATAGTGTCTATTATGGCACCGGACAAAGAAGCTGTGAAAATACCTGCTAAAGAAGTTATTCTTAATGCAGTAGCTGCTGCCAAAAAAGCTGTATTGACAGCTAAGGTGGACGAAAAGATGAATAAACCATTGATCAAAGTTGTACCCAAAGCTGGGAAAGTGGCTAAAATTGGACAAAATAAATCTCTTGGAACAACCGAATGGACTTTGAGTAATGGTGTGAAAGTAATTTTCAAACCAACCACCTATAAGAAAGACGAGATTTTACTGTCTGCTTATAGCGATGGTGGTTTGTCAAAAGTAAATGTATCTGATCTTCCTACAGGTATGTTAGCTGCCGGAATTGTTAGCAACAATGGACTGGGAGAGTATTCGTCTATCGATTTAGGAAAAATTCTTACAGGCAAAATTGCTTCGGCAAGTCCATGGATTGATGGTTATAAAGAAGGATTCACAGGTAATTCATCTGTTTCTGATTTTGAAACTATGTTGCAATTGGTTTATCTAAACTTTACAGCTCCACGTAAAGACGATAATGCTTTTGCTGCCATGATGAACGGTTATCGTGCTAGTTTGGCCAACAGTGCCACCGATCCACGTAAAGCTTTCTCTGACTCTGTTAATCAAACTGTAACAAGCCACAGTCCTCGTACAACTATTGTCGACCTAAAAACAATGGATTTGGTAAATCAAGACAAAGCATTGGCCATTTTCAAAGAACGTTTTGCAATGCCTGCTGATTTTACATTTATTTTTACAGGGAATATTGATCCGGCTAATGAGGCTATCAAAAAGTCAATTTGCACTTATTTAGGAGGTTTGAAAACAAAAGTTGTTGTAGAAAAATACACCGATAACAATATTCGCAGACCAAAGGGTAAAGTAAATAACTATTTTACTAAAGAGATGAAAGTAAAAAAGGCTTCGAACTTTATTGTTTACACCGCTTCAATGCCTTATAATCTTACCAATCGTACGTTGATGACTGCTATTGGAAGTATTTTAAATATTCGCTACCTGGAAAGTATTCGTGAAAAAGAAGGAGGTTCTTATGGCGTCGGTGTTCGTGGAAGTATAAACAATATACCGGTACAAGAAGCCACTATAATGATGCAGTTTGATACAGATCCGGCAAAACAAACCAAATTAATGGGTATTATTCATTCGGAAATTGCCGAAATTGTAGCCAATGGTCCTCGTGCCGATGATTTGCAAAAAGTAAAGGAAAACATGTTGAAGAAATATACCGAAGATATAGCCGAAAACGGTTGGTGGAAATCAGCTGTGGAACGTTACTATCAGGATAAAATCAATTTGGTAGATGATTACAAAGCGTCGGTTGAAGCATTAACGCCTGCAACAATTCAAACTACTTTGAAAAACATTGTATCGCAAGGCAATGTAATAGAAGTGGTAATGAGTCCAACTGCAGAATAATCTATATTCACATTTACTTACGAGGAACAATTCGAAAGCATTGTTCCTCGTTTTTTTTTGTGGCATAGGGATAATTATTCTCGGATTGTAATTGTGTAGATAATGTGTGCCATTGGGGAATAATTGCTATTTTATTAGTTTCACTTGCATGATGTGGTAGTCATTGCTACAAATTTAACTTGAGTCTTGTTTGAATAAATTACAAATAACTATCTTTGCTTTTGATTGCTGGGTGTATCATTTAGAATCTGACTTCCGATAATTACGGTAATCCAACTCTATAGCCAGACTCTTGAAAAAAATCATGAAAAAAAAGAAGTCACTCTTAATATACTATTTCCTTTTCTTCTTTGCTGTAATGTCGGCTTATGGCGCTGACCCTTATTGCCAGAACCTTGGTTTTGAGTTAGGAGATTTTACAAATTGGAAAGGATATACTTGGGTTCTCATAACGAATAAAGACTCTATATTGTCTAAACCGAAAACCTCAAGTCTAAAACGGCAAACTATAATGACTGATGTGAATGCTTATGACACAAAAACAAACAGGCAACTTAAAATAGTACCCCCTGGTTTTAAATATTCTGCCCGGTTAGGCGATGCAGTAAATGGAGGACTAATGGAAAGCTTATCTTATAAGCTACAAGTAGATGCTAACAACGCTCTTTTGATTTACAAGTTTGCCGTTGTTCTGGAAGATCCAATTTCAGATCATAAGAAATTTGAAGAACCTCGTTTTAAAGTTACTTTGTTTGATGAATTGGGTGATACTATTAAAAGTTGTGCTAATTACGATGTCCATGCTTCTGATGCACGGATTTTAGGGTTTAAAACGATAGCTCCTTCTTCAAATAATCCCTCAACTATTGTTTGGCGTGATTGGACAGCTGTAGGTACAAATTTATCAGCCTATATAGGAAAAACTATATCAATTGAATTTATGGCCGGGGATTGTACACGTGAAGCACATTATGGTTATGCGTATTTCGTGGCGGAATGTCATCCACTAAATATTACCGTAAACTATTGTAAAGGTGATTTAAACGCCACACTTACTGCCCCGCAAGGCTTTAAATATTCATGGATTAATGCTTTAGGAGCCGAAGTTGGCACAAATCAAAGTTTACTAATAAACAAACCTGAAGAAGGTGCAGCGTATACTTGTAATATGATATCTGAAACAGGTTGTCCTGTTACTCTTAATGCCAAAACCGAACGATATGTGCCTAAAGCAAATTTCACTGGTTCGATGATTGGATGTAATACAAATATGGTTCAGTTTACAGATTCATCTACAACAACAAAAGGTACACTGACCTATCTTTGGGATTTTGGTGATGGAAATACTTCTACCGAAAAAAATCCAATCCATACATTTAGCACTTCAGGGATGCATAAGGTTACTTTGGGAGTTAGTAACCCACCTTCTTCGTGTACCGATATTTTACAAAAAGAAGTTGAATCATTTTCACCACAATTGATAGGAATTAATGGTCTGTTTAATTATTGCCCAAATAAAACAACTACTCTAAAGGCTTATGGAGCGAACAACTATAAGTGGGGAAAAGGCAAAACAGTTATTTCAACTGCAGATAGCTTGGTTGTTGGTGCACCCGCTGCTAAGATTTGGATGCTGGGATATTCTAGTTCCGGATGTGTTACTGATACAATAGTTGTAAATGTACAGGAAGAACCTGAATGGTCTCTTTCAGTAGATGGACGAAATGCATTTTGCTATAATGACAGCGTTCAACTAACTGCATCTGGTGCTGCATCTTACCGCTGGGATACCGGGCAGGCTACAAATTCTATTTATGTAAAGAAGCCCAAAGTTTATACTGTTACAGGATTAAGTCCCATTGGATGCGAAAAATCCATGAGTTTCAATGTAGATGAAGTGGCGCTCCCTGAATCGAACTTTATTATGCTAAACCCTACGGTTGATGTGAGGCACAGTACTCTTAAATGTTTTGTGGTAGGTCCGAAGCCAGATGTTGAGTACAATTGGGAGATGGGAGATGGTGGCTTCGAAACTGGTACAACTATTCAGCATAGATACAGTGGAGTTCTAAACGCAGATTTGCAATATAAAGTTACAATGAAAGCCACCAATACAACAGGTTGTACAACAGAAACCACTAAATCGGTCGAAATTGTTCCGTTTTTTCCTAATGTATTTACGCCCAATGGCGACGGCATAAATGACTTGTTGATGCAAGGTATCGAAATATTCGTTTATGATAGAAATGGGATACTTCTTTACAATGGGAATGCTGGTTGGGATGGGAAATACAAAGGCAAAGATATGGACAGTGATACCTATTTTTATATTGCTAACTACACAGACAGGAATCAGCAGCATCAAACAAAAAAAGGGTCAGTAACTTTAATGAGATAAATCTAAAATACCTATGAAGTTGCGAATCTTTTCTTTACTTTTTATTGGAATGTTCTTTTTGAGTAGTACGTCTATTGCTCAAACGGACATTAGCATGATTACTCATTCATACAACAGGGCTAGTTACAACCCAGCTGCCATAGCCCGTCCCAATTATTTATACCTGTTTTCTAGTGTACGTAGCCAGTGGAATGGAGTTAGTGGTGGTCCACTGGTGGTAAATCTGCAAGCTTCACAATTTTTCTCAAGTATAAACTCAGCCTTTGGTATTTCACTCATTAGCGATAAAATTGGTGTTTCGCAGGTAATAAACCCTATGCTTACTTACGCCTTTAAAATAGAAAACAATAGAGAATGGTCTTTATCAATGGGTTTATCGGCCGGTGTGTTTTCGCGCAACTTTGACGGGACTCAATTTGAACCTGTAGAGATTAACGACCCATCTATTAATTACGATATCGACCGGATTATTCGACCGGATGCAAATGTCGGCATCGAAATTCAGTCGCCCCATTTTATTTTTGGAGCTTCTTCTACCCATTTATTGGCGATAATGAAACCCGAAAACTTGTTTCTGGCATCGAACCATCGGTATGCTTACGTCATGTATAAACAAAATAATATTGAGTTATTTAACTACAATGTTGGTATGCAAATGGTAAACAGAAATAACCTTACTGTGCTGGAAGGAAGCGCAAATATACGGTTTAAACAAGCTACAGGCTTAAGTTCCGGACCTCGTGAAATTTTCGACTTAGGAATGACCTATCGTTCTTCCAAGCAAATGACATTTCTGTTCGGGCTAAATCTGTTCAATGATTTCAGAGTGGCATACGCTTACAATCAAAGTTTTAATACCGGCTATACGTTTAATACTACTCACGAGATAATGCTCGAATATCGCATCTTTTCTCGCTCATCGTCTACTCGTGCATTGGGGCAAAAAGATGAATTCTGGTATCATTGATAGTTCATGTTAGGCAATGTATATGATTTAGTTTAGACCCCCTAATCCGTTAGCTGACGGATTGGGGGTCTGAAAAGATAAAGAAATATACCAATAATGCGAATCAGGAGTTGAAAATTAGTCCGTAGGACTTTAATATCAATAGAATAAACATGTACCAATGTTTTATTGTCCATAGGACATTAATGTTTTATCTTTGATTATCCCCGTTCGACTGAGCTCACGCCGAAGCCTACGGGAAATAGCTTACTGTAAGCAAAATAGAATTATTTTCAACTCCTGATCCGCATCAATACTGTTTATTTATATGTTTTTGATTTACCCTATTCCTACCCTATTACAAACTCATTAACAAAAGCTTAATTAAAAATACAGAGATGTTTGATTGAAAAGAGTAATTTTGCACTTTAATAAAATATTAATGCTGTTGCAATATCGATTTCAATTTAAAACGTAGTAATGAAAAAACATCTCCTTCTCTTTCTCAAAGCTTACCTTTTATTCATTCTCATATTTATACTGGAAAAGCCACTGTTCATGTTGTTTTATCACGATATTTATCGTGAAGTTGGCTTGGTAGATGTTCTATCCGTATTGTACCACGGTTTTCAGCTAGATGCTTCAATGGCGGGTTATTTAGCTGTTATTCCAGGATTGTTGCTCATCTTTTCACTTTGGGTAAAACCCCGTATTATGAAACCAATTGTAAGTTTCTATTATATATTGGTTTCATTGCTTATCTCCGTCGATTTTGTGGTAGACTTGGTTTTGTACCGTTACTGGGGTTTTAGGTTAGATTCCACTCCACTTTTCTATCTCAAATCGCCTAAAGATGCACTGGCGAGTGCTAATTGGACAACGAATATTTTTGGGTTACTCTTTATTCTGCTAATTGCCCGATTGCTTTTTTATATCTTCAATCGTTTTCTGGCAATCAAAAGTACTACTCCCTCCACCCAGCCTAAACAAAAACTATATATCGGGTTGGCTTTATTGTTTTGCTCAGCATTACTTTTTTTGCCAATACGTGGAGGAGTAGGTGTTTCTACAATGAATGTAGGTAAAGTTTATTTTAGCGATCGCAAAGAACTAAATCATGCGGCTATAAATCCACTGTTCAGCTTTTTCGAAGCACTTACTTTTGAGAGTGGTTTCGATAAACAATATCGTTTTATGAAAGCCGATGAGGCGAAATCTATTTTTGCAACTATTGTTGATAAACCGGCATCAGATACCATTCCCCAACTATTTACAGTGAAGCATCCTAATGTGGTGTTTGTGGTATTGGAGAGTTTTATGTCTAAGGACATGGAAGTGTTGGGCGGATTGCCAAATGTGGCGGTACGGATGAATGAACTCTCGAAAGAAGGAATTTTGTTTACGAATTTTTATGCGAACAGTTTCCGTACCGACAGAGGATTGGTGTCTATTTTTAGTGGATACCCCGGTCAGCCAAACACTTCGATAATGAAATATGCCCGTAAGGCACAGTCCTTACCATCCATTCCTAAATCGTTGAAAAAGGGAGGGTATGATTTGCAGTATTATTATGGTGGCGACGCCGATTTTACGAATATGCGATCATATCTTGTGGGTACCGGGATCATAAAAATTGTTTCGGACCAAAGTTTCCCTCCCGGAGATCAAAGCGGGAAATGGGGCGTGCCCGACCATATTGTATTCAACAAGTTATCGGCCGATTTGGATAAAGATCAAAAGGAACCGTTTATGAAAATACTTCAAACGCTTAGCAGTCATGAGCCGTTCGATGTACCATTTCATAAGCTTGGAAACCCGTACCTGAACTCTGTGGCCTATACCGATAGTTGTTTAGGTGCATTTATCGATCACTTTAAGAAAAACAAATGGTGGAAAAACTCCATTGTGGTGATGGTTCCCGATCATGCTATGCATTATCCTGATAATTTGGACAACAGATCTGATGACAGATACAAAATTCCACTTTTGATAGTGGGTGGAGCCGTAAAAACTCCCCGAAAGATTGATACCTACGGGTCTCAAATAGACATTTCGGCTACATTGCTTAGTCAGTTTAAGTTGCCACACGACGATTTTAGGTTTAGTAAGAATATCTTGAATCCCGCTTCTCCACATTTTGGATACTTTACTTTTAAAAATGGATTTGGGATGGTAACGCCTCAAAATCAGTACGTTTTTGATTACGAAGCAAAAGCTGTATTTTTGAATAGAGGCAACAAGGATGAGAATAAGAAAAAAGCCGAAGCGTTGCTTCAAACACTATACGACGATTTAGAAAAAAGATAATCTCCTCATATTCATGATTAAATTTCTTTTTTATCAACGTTTTTGAACATTTTAGCTTATTTTATTCGAGTTCTTAGAATAAAACATTTAACTTTGCCCCTTCAATTCGACTTATAAATACGTTGAGTTTGCATACACATTAATTAGAAAATATATTTAGACATGAGCAATAAGATCTACAGTGTGATTACTGGAACTGGCAGTTACATCCCCGCAAACAAAGTGATAAATGCCGATTTTGAGAAGTATGAATTCTTTGAAGAGAGTGGAAAAAAGATTGAAAAACCGACTAAGGAGATAACGGATAAGTTTTTTGAAATCACCACTATTGCCGAGCGTAGATATGTTTCTGATGATATGAAAACTTCCGACCTCGCTTTTCTGGCTGCCGAAGAAGCTATCAAATCGGCAAATATCGACAAAGAATTATTAGACTACATCATTGTTGCCAATAATTTCGGTGATACCCGTGCGGATAACAGATCGGCAGATCACGTACCAAGTCTGGCTTCGAAAGTAAAACAAAAACTGGGCATCGTTAATCCAGAAACAGTAGCTTACGACTTGACCTTTGGCTGTCCGGGTTGGTTGCAAGGTGTTATTCAGGCCGATTATTTTATCAAATCGGGTGATGCAAGCAAAATATTAGTGATTGGTGCTGAGGTATTGTCGAGAATCAGCGATCCGCACGACCGCGACTGTATGTTGTATGCCGACGGTGCAGGTGCTATCGTTTTGGAAGCCAAAGAAAGTACAAAACCTATCGGTATACTTGCTCACAAAACACGTTCCGACACTTTGAATCATGCAGGATTATTATTGATGGGCAAATCGTACAACCCAGATTTCGAAAAAGCAGATGATTTATTCTTGAAAATGAATGGTCGTCGCCTGTATCAATATGCGTTGGAGACCGTTCCGCAAGCTATAAAAGCTTGTTTAGAGAAAAGTAACATAGACATTACCGAAGTTAGCAAGGTGCTTATACACCAGGCAAATGGCAAAATGGATGACGCCATTTTGAAAAGGCTTTATGCACTCTACGATATCAAAGAGTTGCCGGAAGGAGTTATGCCGATGACTGTTGGTACATTGGGAAATACTTCGGTAGCCACGCTGCCTACCTTGTTGGATCTTATCCTGAAGGGTGAAATGCCAGACCACCAAATAAACAAGGGTGATAAAGTAGTTTTTGCATCGGTAGGTGCAGGTATGAATATCAATGCGTTTGTATATCAAGCGTAAATTCAGTTAGCAGTCAGCAGTAAACAGTAATAAGTTAGCAGTTAAAGAGCTGTTTCTAGCATATAAAAGCAAGGACTTCATTTAATTATGAGGTCCTTGTTTTTTTTTGTGCTCGGTACCCAAAACATAGTTGCAGAGCAACCAAATGGGAATAACGAACCATCAGGTGAACGCAGAAGTTTCATTAGACAGAATCATCTCATCCCTTCTACAATCGGTTGTAACTTAATATAAATTCAACGCCACCGTAACTTGTCTTGAACTTACGCTATCTTCAATTTCTTAGCCATCATACAGGCCAACAGAAAAGTAGGAGCATTCAGTTTGCGCATGGCTTGCTTGCGATGGCTTTTGATAGTGCTGCTCTTAACGCACAGTTCGGCGGCCATTTCTTTGATGGTACGCCCCGCTATGCTCAGTTCAAGCACTTTCAACTCTTTGCCTTTCAGTACGTGTTTATTGTCCGATTCAAGTAATATAATTTTGTGCGGATTCGTTTCGTTGGCCAGGTAAAACTGTCTGTAGGGGTGAAAATTTTTGGTGCTAAACAGCTCCATCTGTTCTCCCTTCACTATTAGCGAACAAGGTGTGCCCACTACATCGCATTCATTCACGTATGTAGTAAACAGCCACACGTGATACTTATCCTCCTCATTTTTAAGGTAACGTACTATTACCGATACAAAGTTCTTTCGCTGTTCAAAGGGCTGCGCCATCAGCAGGTCGTAAAACAGAATATCCGATTCCAAATTAAAATGCACCGTATCGGGATCTGCTCTCAGGTTCATCTGGCTCATATTCTCAGGATCGGTAACCTTAATAGTAGGGTGTATCAGATAAGGGTGATAAGCCGAGAAAATATGGGTGAACTTTTTCTGGCAAAACTCTATAAAGAAGTAGGAGTTCGATTCTTTGATGGCCATCTGCCGCAGTTGTTCCACTTTTATTAAGTTACGGGCATCCATTTCGGGGTTTGTTAGGTTTCGGTGAAGGGCAAGTCGTGAGTTTCTGGCTTCTACCAGTTCTGATTGTGTGGGTTCTGTTGGCATGCTGTGAGTTTAAGGTTAGAGAGTGTGATTTTTTGTAAACAGAGTAATACGAATAAATCGAATCGATTTTTATAATTACAAAAATAACAAATTGTAACTTTCTTATTTTTAATTATAATTCACTTATTATCAATTAATAAAGTTTTTGGTGTGTTTTCTAAGTATTTGTTTAATAGATATTTGTGAAATAAGAATTTAAATCAAATTTAAGACGTGATTTTTAGTTTATTTAAGAGTTTTAGAGCGCTCCGTCATACTTAGTAGGAGAGAATCAACCAAATAAAGTCCCCACATTTGCAAAGTCAACCTCAAAGCGATCTTTGTTTATTGAAAATATCGGTAAGAAATACGATAATGCAAAAAAGGCATAAACAAGTCTTTCCACGGAACAAAGATGTACTATCAATTAATTATCTTTTCAGACACAGTTTATTGGACAGTCTCCAATAGATATTAAAAGCGGTTCATTTCCATATTACAATGACTTATTTCCAACAGAAGATGATTCATTTCCATATTACAATGACTTATTTCCAACAGAAGATAAGTCATTTCCATATTACAATGATCCATTTCCAACAGAAGATAAGTCATTTCCATATTACAATGATCCATTTCCAACAGAAGATAAGTCATTTCCATATTACAATGGCTCATTTCCATATAACAATGAGTTATTTTAATATAGAAATATCCTATTATTTGGGTCTGTGATTTGGCTGTTTAGTGCTTTGGACACATTGTCTGATTAAAATAAATATCTATTTATCAACTATTTATAATTTTTAAACTAAATAATTATGGGAATAGTAAAAGTAACAACAGATTTCTCATCTAAAAACTACACCGACACAGAACTTAGTGTTAGGTGTACAAATGTGACGGATAAGATGAGTGTAAATCAGAATTTCCCCAATCCCACGCCTACTATACAAGAGATAAGGGATACCAATACAAGCTATATAGCTGCTTTGGCAAATGCGGAGAAGGGAAGTGCTGACGACAGGATAATTAAGAACAGCTGGCGAACCAAATTAGAAGGCCAAATGAAAGAATTAAGCCTGTATGTACAAATAACTAGCAAGGGCGATGATGTTATCGTTAGCAGTAGCGGCTTAGTTGTAAATAAAAAACCGGTGGCGGTTGGCGCATTGCCAAAACCGGAAAATGTGAGTGTAAAAATGGGCAATAACATGGGTAGTGTATGGGTAAGCTGCGATGCTATACCATCGGCTAGCTTTTATGAATATGATTATGCCGAGGTGACAGCCGATGGCGTATTAAATTGGATTCATAAAACATCCACCAAGCACAAAATACTGATAGAAGGACTCACCAGTGGTAAGCAATACGTTTTCCGTGTTGCAGGTGCAGCTTCCGATCCTTCGCGCATATGGAGTGACAGGATTTCCAGCTTTGTAATTTGATTTTTTTTCTGAGAGAACAATAAACCGATAGATAGATATTTAGACTGAAGAACCGCCTCAACTGCAAAGTAGAGGCGGTTTTTTTATGACCTGAAATCCGCACAAATACACAGCATTTAAACTTGTTTACAAAAAGTTTCAAAAATCTTTGGTGGCGTTAAAAAGAGTTCGTATTTTTGGTGTGTGAAATAAAAATAAGGGGATAGTAATTGGCTATAAATGCGATATATGTCCAGTTAACTGGGTATATCCAGCTAAAACAAGGAATAAAGTTAGTAGGCTGGGTATATATAGGTGTTAGCGGTTATTGTAAAAAAAAGAAAGACAACGCATTATGAGACATTTTTTGATTCTACTTGGACTTGTAATTTCGGGACTTGTTTGTGGACAACAATCCAAAACGACTGACTTTCTGACGGAAATATCTAAATATGATATTTCTCATTTGTGGACACTGAATAAATTTCAAGCAGAAAACGACACCATTATTGTTGAGAGACAAGAACCACTTGGTTACATTGGAGAGAATTATCAAAGATTTTATATTCACATAATTTCGGCTATTCAGAATCCGACAGACAAACTAAAATATTCCATTTTCGGCAAGACTAAAGTAAAAGAGAATATCTGTTCATTTCAGGGACAGATTGTAATTAAAGAAGCTAGAATTTACGTTGAAGGAGACTTGCCTCCACTGAAACAAGGATTTGCAAAAGGAACATATGAATTCTATGAAGACTCTAAACAAAAAGGAACTGGACAGTTAACAGGAACCTTTTCAACTGACTTTTACGTAGACAGTAAAGGAAGAATTAAATATGATGCGTTGATGTTTGCCGCAGACGGTTTCGACAACAATCAGTTTGAAGGAATCTGGACAAGCTATAAATCAAACGAATCGAAAAAATGCAACTGGGGTGATTATCGAATTCCAGACAGTAAAGAACTTGATTGTGGTGCAGGCGAATTTAGTGTTGCTGACAAATATGCAGCAAATGGTTGGATTCCCTACATTCTGGAACACATGATGAACAAAAAAGACATAAGTAATAGTTCTGAATTTCCTGACTCAAATGACAAATGGTGGAAATAACGAAAAGAAAACAACAAACCGCTAACACACGCCTATGTTCATTGGCTGGCTGACGTGCAATTAGCGGTCTTTGCTCCCGCATTCACCTTGTCGTTTCACGACAGCGAATGCTCCCGCAAACCGCCAAATGCCCATAGCCTCGGTCGTTAGCGGTAAGTTAAAAACAAAAAAATAAATTTTATGAAACCGACATTAATCCTTCTAATTTGCGTCTTTGTTTTTCATATAGCTGGACATTCACAAGTGACGAGTTTTAAAATTGACGAAAGTGAATTTAAAATAGAATTACTCCCAACTTTAGATACAATATACAAAAAAGACCAAAATGAGAGAATAAAACTTGGCGAATTAAGGACGAAAAAAGCTCCTCAGAAATCTATCGACAGCATTCGTTCAATAATAATTCAAAAAGATAAGATTAATTTAATCAAAGTGAATAAGATTTTGAGCCAATATGGTTGGTTAGGACCTCAAGATGTTGGATTTAACGGAAGTCAAGCACTTTTTATGGTTATTCAACACGCAGATTTGAAAACTCAGCAAAAATACTTGCCGATGATAAAAAAAGCAGAAAAAGAAGGGAAAACTTTATCCAGTAATCTCGCAATACTACAAGATAGAATTGCAATGAGAGAAGGCAAAAAACAAATATACGGAAGTCAGGGGTTCAAAGACAAAACCACTGGAATAAGTTATATTTATCCAATGATTAATCCTGACAAATTAGATAAAAGGCGTAAATCAATGGGGCTTGTTCCAATGAAAGAATATGAAAGAGGGTGGGATTTAAATGAATACAAGAAAAAACTACCTGAGATATTGAAGATAATCAAAGGAAAAAATATAGATGTATTGAAATAAATGAAAACCTACCGCTAATACACGCCTGATCATTGGCTGGTTGACGTGCATTTCGCAGGTTTTGCCCCCGCATTCACTTTGTCGTTCCACGACAGCGAATGCTCCCGCAAACCGCAGGTGCGCATAGCCTCGGTCGTTAGTCAGAATATAACAGAGAACGATTAGACATATTAAATAAAACAGCATATTATGAAAACATTTTACTTAGGATTTTTATTTTTTTTATGTATCTCTATTAAACTTAATGGGCAAGACTCAACTTTTATTAAGTCAAGTTTTAAGGGTAATCTTTATGAGTATTTTGGCACTAGATTGACATATCCGTTGGATTTAGCTATTAAAGGAGTTTCTGGTTTTGCAGAGATAGACTTTCGATTAAATAATTTGGGTAAATTAGATTCAATAAATGTTATTAGTGCTCCTGATTTAAGATTGGCTAAAGAGATTGTTAATGTATTGGTTTCAACAAAAGAATTATGGACACCGACAAAATTAAACGGTAATACTATAGATTATAAATATAAGTTAATAGTTGAATATAAAATCATTCAAGGGCAAAATGTCCCGAGGGCAGAATCTGCAATTCTAAGAGATAAGGCAGAAAAAAAGTTTAATAAGCAAAAGTATAATGATGCCCTAGAAATTATAAATAATGCAATAAAATTAGACCCATTTGATTATCGTTTTTATGATTTAAGATCTAAAGTTTTTCTAAAAATTGGGGATATAGAAAAAAAAGAGATGGATAAAGAGACTTCTATTAGTCTAGAGAAGCAGATTGTTGGATGTGTTGTAATTATTTCTTATAGTATAGTTAAATGATTTACTGTACCCCTGTTGAGAGTAGCGTATAATGTTTGGCGTAGGGCAATTGTCAGAACTTGGATTCAGCTGATACATCAGATAAAAAAGAATAAAATCTGATACATCCTTTTATCTGATACAATCGTGGTTCAGACAGTAATAGGTGGGCAATTGTCTGAACTTGGATTTAGCTGATGAATCAGATAAAAACAGATATTCTGAACACAGCTCCCGCGCGATTGTATCGCGTGGGGAAAGATAATTGGAATTTAGATTTGCCACACGATGCAATCGTGCGGCATCGGGTGTGAGGCTTTGTACATTTAATGAGGAAATCCGGTAGGACGGGAGTAAATTCATGTTTTTTCACTTGCAAAGTTAAGAATTTTCTATTGCTGCAAAAGCCGATAGTCATTTTACTTTATATAC